>Ga0190265_10000013_pt1 | contig 240266 bp, 198 predicted proteins | sample Popmic124T_FD_133135 | JGI IMG/M metagenome (GOLD analysis project Ga0190265, IMG submission 133135) | Populus adjacent soil microbial communities from riparian zone of Indian Creek, Utah, USA - 124 T | ecosystem: Environmental > Terrestrial > Soil > Riparian zone | place: USA: Utah...
GCTTCGCAGTCCGGCACGCGCCACTTCTGCGTTACCGAAGATGGTGTCATGAGAGGCGCCGCTGCAGTGACTGCAGTTGCTAACCGCGCCGCTTGCGACCTCATCAGCGCGCTGGGTAACTAAGAAGTCAATTGCTTCTCATCAAAAGGGGGATGGAGTAATTCTTCATCCCCTTTTTTCTCAGGTGGTATCATGAAAAACAAAACCGAATTCGGCTTCTCGCTCATCGAGCTCTTGATTGTTGTGGCCATCATCGGAATCATTGCCGCGATTGCCATCCCTAATCTGCTCGCTTCGCGGCGGGCAGCAAACGAAGGCTCAGCGCAGTCGTCACTCAGAACCATTTACTCTTGCGAGATGACTTACCAGGCCTCAACCGGGTTGGGTTCCTTTGGAACCATTGCGCAATTGAGAGGTGATTTTCTGACCGATGAAGTGCTCGGCTCAGGAACTAAGAGCGGTTATAACTTTACGGTTCCGGAAATCATTGCACCGGCCCCCGGTGTTCAGGCGCAGTTTCTCTCTCAGGCCGACCCGGAGGTTGACGCCGGTGTTTCCCAAACCGGCACGCGCCAGTTCTGCATGGCCGAGAACGGCGTGCTAAGAGGAGCAATCGGTGTGACGCCGGTGCCCGATAGAGCCACCTGCGATGGGCTCATTCCGTTGGGTAACTAATCTTATTCACGACTGACCCAGTCCACCTTCTTCAGGGCAGCGAGATTTTTAATGCGGAGACGGAGTGAAAGCTTCGTCTCCGTATTTCTTTCACATACCTACTGACACAGAATCGACGCGCGTGTATATTCAAGAATATGTTGGGCCGTATCCGAGCGATCGCCGCTAACGCCTTTCGCGAAGCTGTTCGCGATCGCGTGCTTTATAACCTGGTTCTTTTTGTGCTGCTGCTGACCGCTGCGGCAGTCTTTCTGGGAGAGCTGTCAGGAGGCCAGGAACGAAAGATCATAGTGGACCTCGGCTTGAGCGCCATGTTGCTCTTCGGGGTCTTCATTTCGATCTTCGTCGGCATCGGTCTGGTTTACAAAGAAATCGAACGACGGACCGTATATGCGATTTTCGCCAAGCCGGTTGGACGAGGCGAGTTTCTAGTCGGAAAGTATCTCGGGCTTTGCCTGACTCTGCTGGTAAACGTGCTGGCGATGGGGGCTGGAATCTCGTTGGCGCTAATGTACGTCAGCCGAGGTTGGGATCCGCTGGCCCTGCAAATCTGGCCGGCGATTCTGCTGATCTATTTTGAACTCACGATTCTTACGGGAGTCGCCCTGCTCTTCTCGTCGTTCTCGTCGCCGGCACTCTCAGCCTTGCTGACGTTCTTTGTTTTCATCATCGGTAACTTTAGTGCGGATCTTAAGTCGCTGGCCACATCATTGGGGAGTTCGGCTGCGCGCATATTTTTCCAAACGATCTATTACGCACTTCCGAATCTCGCGACCTACAGTTACATCACGCCTGCTGCGCATGGCCAGATGCCAACCGGCGCTGGACTGGCGGCGGCCGCTGCATACGCGCTTGCTTATGTGATCGTCATTCTGTCTGCAGCTACACTCATCTTTAACCGCAGAAACTTCAAGTGAAAACCACTTCCGAAATCGCTGCGACTTTTACTCGCCGGCAATTCCGCTCGACTATGGCCACCGTCATTTTGCTCGTCGCGGGGATGGCCGCCGTAGTTCTCCTGGCGCGCTGGATCGATTCTCAACAGCCTGCAAAAGCACCGGAGGCCACAGCCGAAGACCTCTACCTCTCAGGCAATACCGTGCGGCGGATGAGCCTCGGGTTCAATGGATTGGTGGCCGACTGGTATTGGATGCGTTCGCTCCAATATGTCGGCCAGAAGATCATCGACCTGCCGTTGGAGGTTCAACTCGACAGTCTGGGCCAACTCAATCTCACTCTGCTTGCGCCGTTACTGGACACGGCGACTACCGTCGATCCCCAGTTTAGAGAACCTTATTTGTATGCAGCCGTGGTGCTCGCTGATGTGGATCCGGAGCGAGCAATTCAGATCATGAAAAAGGGCATCACCGCGAACCCTTCGGTGTGGCGGTTTCATCAGCATCTCGGTTATATCTACTGGAAGCAGAAAAATTTTCAGGCAGCAAGTGAAACGTTTAGCCAGGGTGCGGCAATACCGGGCGCGCCTCCGTGGATGGAGGCAATGAAGGCGAAGATGCTTGCCGATGGCGGCAGCCGCGAGGTTGCTCGTGAAATTTACCAGCGCATGTATGAGCAGGCCGAGGATCAGGAAGTGAAGGAGATGGCTCGCAGGCGTCTACTTCAGCTTGCTTCGCTGGATCAACGAGACGCGTTGCGCAAAGTTTTATCGTTATTCGAAACACGGGCGGGCCGATGCCCGGCGTCATGGCGCGAGATTGAGGTAGCCGTGCGCGGAATGCGTTTTTCGTCAGACGCGGCCGGAGCGCCGCTCGACCCTTCCGGGACTCCCTATGTTTTAGTTAAATCCGGCTGCGACGTTGATCTCGGCCCAGACTCGGAAGTGCCACGAAAATAGGGAACCGGTGGCCAACCAACCACAGCATCATGAACGCAATCGTTGAAATCGAAAACTTAACCAAGGATTACGACGTCGGGTTGTGGCGCAAACGAAAAGTCCGCGCTCTTGATGGACTTTCCCTGACGGTCAACCAGGGTGAAATTTTTGGATTCCTGGGCGCAAATGGCGCCGGAAAAACCACTACGCTGAAGTTATTGATGCGGTTGATTTTCCCCACTTCCGGGTCAGCTCGCATTCTTGGTTCCGATATCGCCGACGTTTCCATGCACGCGCAGATCGGCTACCTACCGGAGAACCCCTATTTCTACGACTATCTCACGGCATTAGAATTCTTAAACTTCTGCGGCGAGATCTGTGGCATTCCGAAGAACGTTCGTGAGCTAAGAGCGAAGGAGTTGTTGGTACGTGTCGGCTTGAAGGAAACGAGATGGAAGACGCAGTTGAGGAAGTTTTCAAAAGGCATGCTGCAGCGCGTCGGACTGGCCCAGGCGCTCATCAACGATCCTCAGATCGTATTCCTCGACGAGCCAATGAGCGGTTTGGATCCCATCGGCAGGCGCGAAGTCCGCGATCTGATTGCCTCGTTACGCGATGACGGGAAAAGCGTCTTTATGTGTTCACACATTCTGTCAGACATCGAGGTGCTTTGTGACCGGGTGGCGATCCTCAAAGGTGGACGCCTGGCGCAGGTGGGTGCGCTCGATGAGTTGCGGCAAAAGGCGACCGGCCGAAACGTGATCGAAGTTATCGTAGGTGGAAGTGATGGGAACAAGCTGAGAAGCCACTTGCCTGATCAAGACCGATTCAAATTAAACTCGACTCCCGCAGGTTTGAGAATTGAAGTGGCCGACGAGACTGACGTCGATCTTGTAATAGCAGCTCTACGGAAATCAGACGGAACGCTCATCTCCGTCCAACCCGTCAGGCAATCGCTCGAGGAGTTATTTTTGGAAGAGCCTCGGCTGGCCGAATGATCAGGCAGCTTGCTTACTTCAGAATAAACCCGGTTACTTCGACCTTAATGTTCGCGCGATTGTCCTGATCGGTCATTCCTTCCAGCAGTATGCTAACCCCTATCGTTCGGTTGTTCTCAAGTTCGGGCTGGTTAGTCGGAATCACAACAATGGTCTTTTGGTTAACTGGTTTACCCTGGTGGTCCACTACCATGCCTTTCACTTCCAGCCCCGTTAAAGTGCGCCCGGTGAAGTTGCGAACATTAGTCTGAATGTTCATCACGATATCGCCCAACGCTCGCTTTGCTTCCGTAGCCTCCGGCTCGTCAACAGCGATCTTCGAGTGATATTGTCCAAACTCCGGCGAGCCCGCGCGGATTGCTCCTGCCAGCGTCGGCTCAACCCTCACGGAACTGCTAGCGCGCATCAAGATATAAAAAAAGACCGCGATGAGGATCGCGGCGACAAGGGCCACGATGATGATCACTTTGCGCCGTGAACTGTCCTCGTCGGGAAGCTGTCGTTCTGATGTAGACATGAGCGGATTCTAGTGCCCCCGTAGGGCGATATGCAATGCTGGTCTTTACCTCGCAGTAGTCATGGTTCTGAATCTGGGTACGCCGTCTTAGACCCGCAATAGTCGAAAATGTTTCCAGTTAGGTCTGCGGGAACGAATCACTGCGGCCAGCCAGCAAACAGCCAACCAACGCCTCCAGTTCGGAGTAGTCGATTGGTTTCGTTATGTAGGCGTCACATCCGGCCGCCAAAGCTTCATTGTGAAAGTCAGCGGTGTCGTGAGCGGAGACTGCCACGATTGGCACTTTTTCCAGCCCCGGCAACTCGCGAATGCGTCTGGTGGCGGCTAACCCATCAACGAATGGCAGACTCAGGTCCATCAGGATAATTCTAGGCCGCAGGCGTGAGGCAGATTCGATCGCTTCCCTCCCATTAGTCGCCTCAACCACCCTGTAGCCGCTTAGCTCAAGGAGCCGGCGCATCATCTGGCGATTGTCCTCGGTGTCTTCAACCAGCAACACGTCTGCCTCACTATTCTCCATTTTCCACCCTTTTGCCCGGACTAAATCAATTACGGAACTCAAGATTGGTGTGCTCTGACCTTCCCGTTCGCTGTATCACTAGAATACGCCAGTCTTTTTTGCTAAGATCGCGCACTGAAATACGACAGGTGAATTTCCACGTGTCCGAGTTTAATCAGTACACTTCGCTGGCTGCTTCGCTGTTCCCCCCAAGTCGGCCCAACGGTGTTGGTGCGATGTGTCTGGGAACGAAATGAAGCCATTACTGGTAGAAACTGAAGACAAACACTCGCTGGAGACCCTCGGACGGGCGTCGGTCCAGATAGTCCACGATCTCAAGAATCAGCTTAATGGTCTCAAACTCTATGCCACGTTTCTTCGGAAGCGAATGGAGAAGACCGGACGAGCCGAAGATGAGCTGGACACAGTGCGCAAACTAATCGCGGGTCTCGACCGGGCCGCGGAAGAACTGTCGATGATCTCGGATTACGGTCACCCGGTTCACCTTCAGGTCCACCCGAATGTTGATTTGTTCGCGATCATGACCGGAATTGCGACCAACGTTAATGCTGGTTTACATAATGGTCCAAGGACTACCGGGGCTCTGGCTGGCCCAATCGCTATAGAGTCAGAAGCAGCGCCATTGTGCGGGGATTTCGATGCCCCGGCACTCACAAGTGCACTAAAGTCGATCTCGATGGGGGCGCTGAAGATGATGAACAATCGAGCCCGTGAAGGCGCGCTGAATATTAGCTTGAAGGTCGAACCAAAGGAGAAGGGGCGCTCCTGCGTAATCGAGTGGGCGGTGTTGGATCACCCGGACCAGGATGTTTTTCATTCGGTCACAGGCAGCGACGCCATACGAATGTCATTGGCTGCCCGGACGATCGAAGCTCATGGGGGCGAGGCAGAATGCGTTGGCGGCACCTTGCGTGTACGCCTTCCGCTGATGAAGACGGAAGAACGGAACCAAACTAGAGATTCGTAACCAAGGGAAGTTCGAGGGGAGGACAGGGCGTGGAGAAAAAGGACGTAAGAATTTTGGTGGTCGATGATGAACCGATGATGGCAGACTCTTTGAAAAAGAATCTGCTCGAGGAAGGTTATTCAGTTGATACCGCTGCTACTGGGGCAGAAGCGATCGCATTGTTTGATCAAGGTGGACATCATCTGGCGATTTGCGATCTGCAACTCCCCGATATGGACGGCCTTGATGTGATGCGCCACATGAAAGACGCGGGACCGCTCACCGAAGTAATCGTGCTCACCGGCCATGCAACAGTTGCGAGGGCCGTTGAAGCAACCCGGGCCGGCGCTTTTGATTTCGTGGAGAAAGATAACTTTGAATTTGAAACGCTGCAGCGCCGAATAGAAAACGCCCTCAAGCAACGCGAGCTGGTAACTGAAAACGCGAACATGCGGCGACAACTTTCCACCCGTTCCGAATATTTCAATATTATCGGGTCGGCAAAATCGATGCAGACGATCTACGAAACGATCGAGTCGGTAGCTAAGTCGGATGCAAACGTGCTTATCGTGGGCGAGTCAGGAACCGGCAAAGAACTGATCGCCAACGCCATTCATTATCAATCGCTGCGGTCGAAAAAACCGTTCATCAAAGTTAACTGCGCAGCCTTGCCAAAAGAACTAATTGAGTCGGAACTGTTCGGCCATACAAAAGGCGCCTTTACCGGAGCGCACGCCGACAAGGAAGGTCTCGTCCAGCACGCCGCCGGCGGTTCCCTGATGCTCGACGAAATCGCCGAAATGCCGGTCGAACTACAACCCAAACTTCTACGTGTCTTGCAGGAACGCAGCTATCGCAAGATCGGGTCGGAAAAGACTTATGCTGTCGATTTTCGACTGATCTCCTCAACCAATCGCCCACCCGCCGATGCAATCCGCGATGGACTTCTGCGCGACGATCTTTTCTATCGCATTTCCACCATCACAATTCACGTTCCGCCTCTGCGCGATCGAAGCGAGGATATCCAGCTGCTGACCGAACACTTCCTGCATATGTACGCGCAGAAGTACGACCGGCAAATCGGCGGAGTCTCGCAGGCAGCCTACCAGCGACTCTTTGGCCATGCCTGGCCCGGCAACGTTCGCGAACTGCAAAACGTCATCGAGCGAGCCGTGTTGTTGGCCAAGGGAAACCGAGTAGAGCCCGTGGACCTGCCGTTTGATAATGGAGCCTTGCCGGAAGGAAGCCCGGCCGGAGCAGGTTGGGACGTGCCGCCGAACATGACGCTTGAAGACATCGAACGGCTGGTAATCGAGAAAACTCTGCAGCGCACCAGTGGAAACAAACAAGCGGCTGCAAACCTTCTGGGGATCTATCGCCCGCGGCTCTATAGCAAGATACGAAAGTACAACATCGACGTCGCGGCGCTGATGTCGAGCTGATAGTGGCTGCGGACAAGTTGGTTAATCGCAACTTTGAATGGCTCAATGACGTTGCTCATAAAACTTCTAGATTCTCAAGCCATAGTGTTAGCCTGCTTTATTGGATGGCTGACTCTGTGGCTGCCGGCCCTGATGTACCTCATAGTAAACTGGCGGATGCGTCGACAGACGTTGCTAAACTATTTCTCAGTAGACGCCATAATCCTCTATTACCGGCAATTTCGTCCTTTTGCCCCGCAACGGATTTTTGAGCGAGAGGATTCGGAAAAAGAGGATGTAAAGACCAAGTTTAAGCGTCATTTTGATAGCAGGTACGGACGACGTCATTACATCTTGCCATTGCTGTTGTTAGCGTTGGCCGGCGGCGTGGGAATGTGGGTGACCGCGAAATCTGTTCAGTCGTGGTTGGGCTTCATCCAAAATCCTAAAGCGTTTTCGCCAGTCGCAATTAGTGCTTTCCTCGGCGCGTATGCCTGGGTCCTCAATGACCACCTGGCGAGATTTCGAACCGGCGACTTTACATATCATGACGTTTACGGCGGTGTTTACAGGCTCTTGATAGCAATACCACTGGGACTCAGCCTGGCGACATTCTCAAACCTTCAGGTAGCTGCAGGGGTGGCGTTCTTACTAGCCGCCTTTCCAACTACAACTCTCTTTAAGTTTGCTAGAAGACTTGCGAGCAAGAATATTGGGGTTGCCGAAAACGATGAGAGCGGCCGCCTAGAACTGGAGAAGTTGCAGTGTATAGGCAGGTCAAATGCGGAACGTTATGGAGAGGAAGGCATCAGCACAATTGTAGAGCTAGCTTGGGCCGATCCGATTGACCTCACTATTAGAACCAACCGCGAATTCAACTATGTCGTGGACTGCATAAGCCAAGCTCTGCTTTGGGTTTATTTTGAAGACGAGGTCAAAAAATTGTACGCTGTTTCATTACGTGGCGCGCAAGATGTCAGTTCTCTCCTAAGAGATCTCCTCAAGGACGACGTTGCAACAAAAGCTGCCTTGACCGCGGCGGCCAGCAGATTGAATCTTAACGAAGACGCATTTAAGTACTCGCTACTGACGGTCGCTGAAGATCCACACACCAAGTTTCTGGTGGCTATATGGGCTCAAATAGAGAAGGGCCCTATCCCAGGAATTACTGATGCAACGCTTGTCGGCGCTCCTAAAATCGCGCCGCCAAATGGCGGGCATGAGTCGGGTTGAGTTGCTTCCGTTTGGCCCTCAGACCTTATTGCAATCACGCATGGTTGAAACGTCAAACCAAGGCCGACTACAGAGTATCGATGCCCTGCGCGGCATCGCTGCGTTGGGCGTCGTGCTTTATCACGCCGTCATGCAGACGACGAATGCAGTCCCCAACAACTCTCTCCAGTGGCCCGTGAAGGGTATTCAGTTTCTTAGTTCGTTTGGTTACGTTGGAGTCTTTCTCTTTTTTGTCATTTCCGGATTCTGTATCCATCTGCAGTGGGCAAAATCGAAGGCTAACGGAATAGAGCCTCAAATAAAATTCGGCTCGTTCTGGAAACGCCGGCTCCGGCGCCTCTATCCGCCATACCTGTTTACGCTGGCATTGTTTTTTCTGATGGCTGCCCGGTCGGTCGGGATCGACATAACGCATTTCTTCGTTTACGACGTGGTGATGCATTTGTTGATGCTTCACAATCTCGATCCGAATACCTGCTACAGCATCAACGGGGTCTTCTGGACACTCGCAATTGAAGAGCAACTCTACCTCGCTTATTTCCTACTATTGTTTCTGCGCACCCGATTGGGCTGGGGCCCGACTTTGGCAATTTGTGCCCTCGCGCGGCTCCTCTGGTTTTGGTTTAGTCACGCGATTTGGCTCGCCTTTGGGATAGGTGTGCCGGTTCCGGAAGCGGCGGCCTCACACTGGTTGACCTGGGCGCTCGGAGCGCTCGCGGTTGAAGCAGCTTGCGGATTAGTCAAACTACCGAATTGGTGCCGCAACTTATGGATCGGCAGCGCGGCAATTGTGCTGGCATCGGCAACATCCCTACTGCTGCCCATGACACAGAAGGACACTCTGCCTCACGACCTGGCATGGTTGCTGATGCATCCTGCCTGGGGTTTGGGATTCTTTATCGTTGTTAATCGAGCAGTGCAATCTGAGCACAACTGGGCCCGGCAGCTCCGGCAGCCGCGCGTGATTTCACGGCTGGTTTCAATCGCGGCAACTATCGGTGTGTTTTCATATTCGCTCTACCTGACACACGAGCTGGTGATCATGCAGTCGTGGAGGTTTGAGGTTGATTGGTTGCCACCGATGGTCAACACACTGCTCGTTGTTGTCCCTGCAACGGTTGCATTCGCATGGCTGTTCTTCCAGGTTTGTGAAAAGCCGTTTATGAGGAAGATGGATCGGAAAGTAACGGTGGACGCTCGCGTGGAAGAACCTGTCACTGTGTTTCCTGGAAGCAGTCGTCCCTTGCCTGACGAAGCCTAAACCTCTCAGACCACCAACCGGCAGGGTTGCAGATAAAGATATTTTGAAGAGTTTTTGGCTAGTCGATCAGTCGATCTGATAAGTCGCAACGCTCGTCGGGGTTTCAAAACAGCGGACTTTGAAAATCTGCACGCGATCGTCCCCTACCTTCGCGCCGACGCGTTCCAAAATATACTTTGCGAGATTCTCTGCTGAGGGTTGCAGTTCGATAAATGGCTCGAGCTCATTAATGTTTCGGTGGTCGAGGTATTGAACCACTTCATCCGCCGCGGCTTTTAACTCCACAAAATCCACCAGCAATCCAATGTGGTCGAGTTCCCTGCCTCGCGCAAAGATCTCGATCCGATAGTTGTGGCCATGCAGGTTTTCACATTTCCCTTTATAGCCACGCAATTGATGCGCGCTGGAGAAGTTGCGCTCGATCATCACTTCAAAGTGTCCCGGCATGCTTATTTGTCTCCGCCGCCTGCAGCCTCTTCCATTTTCTTACGCAAGCTGGCCGGTCGCATGTCAGTCCAAACTTCTTGGATATATGCCAAACACTCCGCCTTCGTGCCTGACTTGCCTACATCATTCCAACCGAGCGCGTTCTCGCGGTCAGCGGGCCAAATTGAATACTGGTCTTCGTGATTCATTACAACCTTGTAAATCGTGTTGTCTTCCCGTTCGTCATCTCTGTTCATAGTACTCCTCCTCTGGTTTGAGAACCCTTTGCGATAGCCGGCTGGACGCCTTCCTCCCCTTCCCGTTGGGAAGGGAAAGAGGGGAAGGGTCTTGGCGGTTCCGACCAATTCATCCTGCCAACGCTTCATCCGCTTCAAACATGCGGGCGAGGTCGCCAATATCGCTCGTAACGTGACACTGCGGCAAGCTCTTTAGAAACAGACGGCCATAGCTCTTGGTCTTCAAACGCGGATCGAGCACCGCGAGCACCCCGCGATCAGTTGTACTTCGAATCAGACGTCCCAGTCCCTGCTTCAAACTAATGATCGCCTGCGGCACGCTGTATTCAAAGAAACTCGATCCGCCTTCGTCTTCGATGTAGCGCTGGCGCGCCGCCACAATCGGATCTGTCGGAACTGCGAATGGCAGCTTATCAATAATCACGCACGACAATTGTTCGCCCCGCACATCGACTCCCTGCCAAAAACTCGAAGTGGCAAACAACACCGCGTTCGGAGTTTGCCGAAATTTCTCCAGCAATCTCCCCTTGGCTGCGCTTCCCTGAATGAAGCAGGGATACTCAATTTCCGGCATCGCCAGATCATAAAGAGATTGCATCCCCGCCAGACTCGTCGAAAGGACAAACGCGCGGCCTTCAGTGGCGTTCACGATCTTGATTACTTCAAGCGCCGCGGCCTCGGACCATTCGCGAGAACGCGGATCAGGCATCTTCGCCGGCAAGTACAAAAGCGCCTGGCTCTGATAGTCAAAGATTGATTCAGCAATCAGATCCGACGCCGAGGTCAGGCCCAAACGTTCGCGGATAAAAGAGAAGTTGCCGGCGCTGGACAAGGTGGCCGAGGTCAGCACCACCGTATCCACTTTCTCAAACAGCTTCTCTTCCAGCAGACCCGAAACGTCGATCGGCGAGGCGCGCAGAAAAATTCCGCGGCCGCGCCGCTCCGTCCAATAAACAAACTTCTTGTCGGCGCCGGTCACGATGAATTGCAAATCGAATTTCGTTTGCCGGATGCGACGGACCAGGTTTTCAACTTCGGGCGGCTTTTCCTTGAGCGCGTCCAGCGTCGTTTCCAGTCGCCCCAGCGCGCCCTCGAGAGCGATATAAAGCTCGCCAAGCGGCGTCGATTGAAAGTCGCCATCCTCATCACGTTTGGCAAAGCTGTTGGGAATGATCGGATAGCGTCCTTCTTCTCCGCGCCCGTCGCGGAAACCCATCCAGAAGTTGTCGGCGAATCGCATCACGCGCGCAGAGGTCTTAGTTATCTCACGATCCGCTTCCGCCTCTTCATACGGAACCGCGCCGACATCCCGAATCAGATCGTCAATCTGATAATTGGAAACCTGCGAACCGAAATATTCGGAAGCCACGTCTTCAATCAGGTGGGCCTCGTCAAGAATCACGGCAGTATAGTCCGGTAACACGCTGCCAAAGTTGCTGTTTCGTAGTGCCAGGTCGGCAAAAAACAGATGGTGGTTAACCACGACGATGTCTGCGTCAAGCGCGCGTTCGCGCATGCGGGTGATGAAGCACGCATCGAAGTCGGTGCACTTCTGGCCCAAACACGTTTCTGAACGAGCGTCGATATGACGCCAAAAGGAAAGTGACTCAGGAAGGTTCGACAACTCAGCGCGGTCGCCGGTTACCGATTCCTTCGCCCAGTGAATTACGTCGTCGAAGTAGTCCACTTCATCGAGCCCGTCGAGCACTGGTGAACTTTCAGCGCGCGCCAGCCGGTGCAAACAGACATAGTTGTTGCGCCCCTTCATGTAGGCAGCTTTGAAGCTTTTCGGCAACACGCTCTGCAGGAAAGGAATGTCCTTTTCCATCAGCTGTTCCTGGAGATTCTTTGTGCCGGTGGAAATGATTACGCGACCGCGACCGCCGAGCGCGGCGGCAACCGCAGGAACTAGATACGCGAGTGTCTTGCCGGTGCCCGTGCCTGCTTCGACAATCAAATGCTTGCGATCTTCGAACGCACGCATCACCGCGCGGGCCATATCAATCTGGCCGGGCCGGTGTTCGTATTCAGGATGCGCGTTGGCAATCAGGCCTTGAGGTCCGAAGATTTCTTCCATAATTTCACTTCGGTGTGCCGGTGAGTTGGAAGGAGTTTAAAAAGGCTTCGCGATCAACTGCCGGCGTGTGCGGATTCCAAACCGTAATGATGCAAAATGCGGCGGTGCCGGCAAACGTAAGTTGAGCTCGCCCGGTGAGTGGACCCACCGTAAAGTCCTGTTGGAAAGCCTCACGGTTCGCAGCTCGCACTTTCGTTGGCGGCAGCATCTTCAATTCATGAGTGATGTTGTTCTGTGCCAACGAGCTGTGAAAACCCCTGGTAAATCCTTCAACATAGTTCTTGAAGAAAGTTGCTCTGGCCGCTTCCGGCGCGGTTTCCATGTTTACGCCTAAACCCTGGAGCCGCGACGCCGCGTAAACGGCGTTATCGTTCGTCGTAATGTAAAGATTAACAACGGCGGTGGGGAGACCCGGCGCGCCTTCGGCAGTCGCTTCAGGTTGCGACGGCAGAATTACACTGAAGATAGGAGCTTCGCCAAACTGATAACGACGCCAGCCAGCCGGCGCCTTCGGATCTTCGACAGCTCTTGCTGGAATTGGCGTGACTGCAGGCTGCGGCGCCGGCGTTTGCGCGGAAACGCAAACCACCGCCAGGAGCGTTACGACCAAGAGCCCGGCGACATTCATCGGGTTTGTCTGTTTTTTCATCATTCGAGTAGTGGTCTAGTTGGCTAAGTCTGCTCCCATAGCTTCGAATTTTTCTGCGCGTTTGATCCGGTTGGGATACAGGGGAAATCTTGATGACAGATCAATCACGCGTTGTTTCACTTTAGCTCGCACCTCTTCTGATTCCGGCGCATGAATGATTTCCGCAATCAGCCTGCCTATCTCCTGCATCTCCGGTTCTTTCATCCCACGTGTGGTAACGGCGGGGGTGCCGATGCGCAGGCCCGACGCAACGAAAGGCTTGTTTTGGTCAAACGGAATCGTGTTCTTGTTAACAGTGATGTCGGCCGCTTCAAGGGCTTTCTCGGCAACTTTTCCAGTCACTCCTTTTCCATCCATCCACACGTCGACCAGCATAAGATGATTGTCAGTGCCACCGGAAACGAGGCGCAGTCCCTGTGACTGCAACTCGGCAGCCAGGGCTTTTGCATTAGCCAGAATCTGACGTTGGTATTCCTTGAAGTCGTCTCGCAACGCTTCGCCAAACGCTACCGCCTTGGCAGCAATGATGTGAACGAGCGGTCCGCCCTGCACACCTGGAAACACTTTCCGATCGATTTCCTTCGCGTGTTCTTCCTTGCACAGGATCAACCCGCCGCGTGGGCCACGAAGTGTTTTATGCGTTGTGGTCGTGACATAGTCTGCATGCGGCACCGGGGAAGGATGCAGGCCAGCGGCAACCGGCCCGGCGATGTGGGCGATGTCCGCAAACATTCGCGCGCCGACGCTCCTTGCGATCTCGCCGATGCGTTTGAAGTCGATGATGCGCGAATAGGCCGACGCACCGCACACGAGCAACTTCGGCTGGTGCTCTTCAGCCAGCCGCTGTAATTCGTCGTAATCAATTTGTTCGGTCTCGCGCGAAACGCCGTAGTCTGCAACTTTGTAACTGATGCCGGAGAAGTTCATGGGATGGCCGTGAGTGAGATGGCCGCCGTGCGAAAGGTTCATTCCCAGAATTTGATCGCCATACTGAATTGCCGCCAGATAAACTGCTGTGTTGGCTTGCGCACCGCTGTGCGGCTGCACGTTCGCGTGCTCAGCGCCGAAGATTTCCTTCGCGCGATCGATTGCCGTCTGCTCTACCACGTCGGTCCACTCGCACCCGCCGTAGTAGCGCTTCTTCGGGTAGCCTTCGGCATATTTGTTGGTGAAGACCGAACCGGCGGCCTCGAGGACGGCCTCGCTGACGAAGTTTTCACTCGCGATCAACTCCAGCCCGTTTGCCTGCCGCGCGACTTCGTTATCAATCGCTTCGGCGATAACCGGATCAACTTCGGCGAGCGATGCGTTTCTTGAATCTGTCATTTGATCTGGTCCTTTAACTTTGTGCTTTGAGTTTTGGACTTTGGACTTTGGACTTTCTCTACTCTTCTATCTTCTTCACGCGATCCGCGTGACGTCCGCCCTCGAAATCTGAACTGAACCACGCACGAACAATTCGCGGAATCTGATCCGGCGGCGTAGTGCGCGCGCCGATTGCCAGAACGTTTGCATCGTTATGTTGCCTGGCGAGCCTGGCGGTCTCTTCAGACCACGCCACCGCAGCGCGAATTCCGGGAGTTTTATTAGCCGTGATTGCCATTCCGGTGCCGGAACCGCAGACCAGTAAACCCTGATCGACTCGGCCCTGGGCTACATCCTCCGCAACCTTGCGCGCATAGTCTGGGTAGTCAACTGACTCTTCAGAGTCCGGCCCCAGATCAGTCACGTCCACGCCCAGTTCCTGCAACAGCGGCTTCAGACGTTCTTTTTCGGCGTAGCCGGCATGGTCACTCGCCAGGGCAATTTTCATCATTGGTTCTCCGGTAGAAACTGAAAAGATGCAGGAGCCGATGGTACATCACGCCAAGTTGGCTCGCAACGCAAAGTGTTTTCCACTTTGAATAGATTGTGCTGCGCGCACAATTGGCTGGTGGCACTCTCACAGGTAGGAAGGGGGCTTGACGCCGCTTTCGCGCTTTCGTTTGAAGTGGGCGGTGGTAAACCGCCCTTACTCAGCACGAGACATTCAAAGTCGAATCTCACATCGCTGCCAGTTCGTTCTCCGGATCGCAAATGAAAACTGATCGGGTACAATCGCAGCATGTCACGGTATCTTGATGTATCCACGTGGGCCCGCCGGGATCTCTTCGAGTTTTTTATCGGGTTCGACAAGCCTTATTTCAATATCTGTACCAACGTCGAGATCACAAGATTGATCGAGGCTCTGCGTCGTCGTCCTGGCACGAGCGTGACGCTTGCTTATCACTATTTTGCACTTCGAGTAGCAAACGAAATCGAGCCTTTTCGTTACCGGCTGCGGCAAGGCAAAGTACTGGTGCACGACGTCATTCACGGCGGCACGACGGTGCTGCAGCCAAATGAAAGTTTCACTTTTGCGTATTTCAACTTCGAAAAGGATTTCGATAAGTTCATCTCTGAGGCGCAGCGCTCGGTTGACATCGTCAAGAAAGGGAAAAGCCCGTTCGATCCCAGGAATGCTGACGATGCAATCCACTTCACCGCGTTGCCGTGGGTGTCGTTTACCAGTTTTTCCCACGCGCGAAACTGGAAAACTGAGGACTCCGTGCCGAAGATTGCCTTCGGAAAGTTTGTGAAGGAAGCGGACCGCGTGCTCCTGCCGGTTTCGGTCGAAGTCCACCATGCCTTAGTGGACGGCGTTCATGTGGGCCGGTTTATTACTCGCCTCGAAGAAGCCCTGGCGAACCCTGAGCCCTACCTTTCCCAGTAGGACAGGCATTCCTGTCTTTCCCTCCCATAATCACGGGTTCGGTTATTGTTCCGAAACCTCGGAACTATCGACAGGCACGAATGCCTGGCCTACTCGTTTCCGGTTTGCCATGAGCTTTTTGCTGGGCGAGAATGCTACTGGCAATTCATCTCAGAAAGTTAACTAACAAACTTAATGCGCTGGTCACAATATTTCATCCCAACTCTCCGCGAGGATCCGGCCGATGCAGAAGTCGTTTCACACAAACTGCTGCTGCGGGCCGGTCTGATTCGCCAGCTCGGCTCGGGTATTTATTCCTATCTGCCGATGGCGCAGCGCATCGCGCTAAAGATAATGCAGATCCTGCGCGAGGAAATGAATCGCGTCGGCGGTCAGGAATTTTACTTGCCGGCTTTGCATCCCGCGGAGATTTGGAAAGAATCCGGCCGTTGGGATGCGATTGGCGCCGAGATGTTTCGGCTGAAGGACCGCAAAGACGGTGACATGTGTCTGGGAATGACGCATGAAGAAGTTTTTACGGCGATCGCTCGCCATGAATTGCGTTCTTATAAACAGCTTCCTCAGGTCTGGTATCAGATTCAGGTGAAGTTTCGCGACGAGGCACGGCCCAAGTCGGGACTGATGCGGTTGCGCACCTTCATCATGAAAGATGCGTACTCGTTTGACGTTGATGCGGCGGGTTTGGACCGATCGTTTGAGGATCAGCGAGAGGCCTACAAGCGGATTTTCAGTCGTTGCGGTTTGAAGTTTGCCATCGTCGAGGCTTCGTCGGGCGCCATGGGCGGTTCGGCCTCGAATGAGTTTGTCGCGCGTACGGACGCCGGTGAAGATTTTATTGCAACCTGCGCGAGCTGCGGTTACGCCGCAAACCTCGAGAAGGCAACGTCGCGGATTCCAGCGGTGGTTGAAGCGTCGACATTTGATTCGCCCGAGGAATTTCCCACGCCCGGCGTTCGGACCATTGAGGATTTGATCTCCTTCACCGGCGGAGCCAGTGCGGACCGGCAGATCAAGTCGCTGGTTTACGTCGCGACGATTGAAAACGAACCGCGGCCGGTGCTGGCGCTACTTCGCGGCGATCATCAGTTACATGAAACGAAGCTGGCCGATAATCTGGCGGCCACCGCGGTACGGGCAGCGCACCCTGAAGAAATTCGTGAATTGCTCGGGGCCGGGGCCGGCAGTCTTGGGGGCGTGGGCGCTCGCGAGCGGGCGAAAGAAGCAAAATTCGAACTCAACATCATCGCCGATTTCGCCTTGAAGGACCGCCGGAACATGACGACCGGCGCGAATAAAGATGATCATCATCTGCGTGGCGTAGATGTTGCGCGTGATATCAAACCGGATCAATGGGCCGATATGCGCAGCGTTGGATCGGGTGAAGATTGCCCGCGCTGCGAATCGGGAAGGCTGGAAGTCTACAAGGCGATGGAGATTGGCCACATCTTCAAACTCGGCACGAAGTATTCCGAATCGATGGGCGCATCGGTGCTGACTCAGGACGGCAAGCCGGCACCCATCGTCATGGGAAGTTATGGTATTGGCGTGGAGCGCATCATCACTGCGGCCATCGAGCAAAACCATGACGAGAATGGGATCGTCTGGCCCAAAGCAATTGCGCCGTTCGATTGCGTCGTCACCGTGACCAACATGAAAGATGCTGCGTTGCGCGAGACGGGCGAGAAGCTCTACAAAGAATTGCAACGCGCCGGGCTCGACGCCTTGCTGGACGACCGCGACGAGCGCGCGGGTGTGAAGTTTAAAGATGCCGACCTTATCGGTATCCCTTATCGCATCACGATCGGGAAGAAAGTTATTGACGGCGTCGTCGAACTTTTTGACCGCAGCACGAAGACCAACGAAGACGTCAAAGTCGACGATATCGTTGCGCAGGTTCAGAAGCTGGCGCTGGCAGGATTGTAACTATCGGTCGCGGCTGCCGAGTGCGCGGCTTGGTTTTGTTAAGCTGGTTTTAAAAAGCGGCCCTCATTCATGAAATTTGTTTTGCTTACACTCCTGGCGCTTGGCGGCTTTGTTCCGAACACTGCAGCCCAGGACCAGCTTCCCGAACTCGTTCGACGAATCAAGCCATCAGCAGTAGCGATCGAAACGTTTGACGCCCGTGGCGAAAAGCTTTCACGCGGCAGCGGGTTTTTTATTGCCACCGACCGGGTGGTCACCAACCGTCACGTCATAGACAACGCGCATCGCGCGGAGATCCATTCTCACGATGGCCGCGTCTATCCCGTAAAGGGAGTGGTGGCCGTTGACGCTGAAGGCGACGTCGCAATCTTGCGAGTCGAGGCGCCGGCAAACCAGGTGCGCCCGCTTTCGCTTGATCGCACCTCGCCGCAGGAAGGCGAAAGTGTCGTCGTAATTGGAAATCCGTTTGGCCTCGAGGGCAGTGTTACCAATGGGATTGTCTCGGCCGTTAGAGACATTCCCACGTTTGGACGGATCATCCAGATCACTGCGCCCATCTCGCCCGGCTCGAGCGGCAGTCCGGTGGTTAACATGCAGGGACAGGTGATCGGTGTCGCTACGCTGCAGGTCACCGGCGGTCAAAGCATCAATTTTGCGATTCCCTCCGAACGCATTTCCCAACTTCAAAGCGGCGCTATGGTTTCACTTTCAGATCTGGTGGTGGCCACAGGCAGAAACAAACGCGCCCGCGCCGTTCAGTATTTTCGCGACGGCTTGAGTTTTCTTTCCAAAGACGATTGTGAGAAAGCATTGCCTTATTTCGAAAAGGCAGTCGAGTCTGACAGCAACTATGCGGAAGCCTGGACCCAGGCAGGGTTCTGCAAGGAAAAGCTGGGCCGTCACAGCGAGGCCATCGAAGCGTCAAAGAAGGCGGTCAGTCTGCGTCCCTCAGCCGAGTCGTATTTCAACATCGGCCTGGCCCACTATTACTTGAAGCAGTATCGCGAGGCGGTGGAAAACTACCGGCAGTCGATCCGTCTCGATCCTTACAACGCCGCCGACGCTTATTATGCTTTGGGCCTGGCGTATCGCGACTGGGGACGCGCCGATGATGAGATTCAGGCCTACAAACAAGCGATTCGTTTGAAGCCTGATTACACCAGCGCTTATGAACGACTCGGGTCGCGGTACCTGCGATCGAAAAAGTATTCGGAGGCGATTGAAACCTTCAAACACCTCAGCACGCTGAAGCCGGGCGACGCAAGTGTGCCAAACAACATGGGGGAAGCTTATTTTGAAATGGGTCTAATGTCTGACGCGGTCGAATCGTTTAAGCAGGCGATCCAACTGAAGCCGGATTTGGGAAAGGCGTATTTCAATCTTGGCAGGTCGTTCCTTGCACTGAAGAACCGCGATGCTGCTGTGGAGCAATATAACATCCTGCAAAACCTGGATCAGGACTGGGCGGAGAAGCTCAACAACCTCATTAATCCGTAGTGACCGTTCAAGCCGTAGTCTCGATCCAAATTATTTTCCATTTCACATTTTCCATTTGTCATTCGGCCATGTTCAACCAAACCCGGATCGATCGGCCGTTCATCCAACGCATGGCTACCTTTACCCGGGCTCGTCAGAAATGGAAACTGAAAAATGGAAAATGAGAAATGGACAATCAGTGTTTTTTATTCATCCCGCTCGGAACAGGGTTCCCAGCGTCGGTTGATCAGGCTCGCGACGAATCCCGCTCCGAAACCGTTATCAATATTCACCACCGTTACATTTGAGGCGCAGGAGTTGAGCATTCCAAGCAACGCCGCGACGCCGCCGAATGATGCTCCATAACCAACACTCGTGGGCACTGCAATCACCGGCACGCTAACCAGCCCGCCAACCACTGACGGCAATGCGCCTTCCATACCGGCCGCGACAATCGCGACGCGCGCACTCTGCAACAGTTTTCGCTCCGATAACACTCGATGAATTCCGGCGACGCCGACGTCCCAAACTCGCTTCACGCGGTTCCCCATGGCTTCTGCTGTTAGCGCCGCTTCCTCAGCCACCGGGATATCGCTGGTCCCTGCCGTCACTACGACAATCTCCCCAACACCGCGCTCCGTCCGATCTTTTTGAATTCTTATTAACCCCGCTGACTGGTGCCACTCAGCCTCCGTAACAATATTTCGCACTTCCCCAAACGTTGCTTCGTCGGTGCGCGTCACGATCACATTCGGCGCATGCTGGACCAACCGTTCGACGATTCCCACCACCTGTTCCCGGGTCTTGCCGGCGCCAAACACTACTTCGGGAAAACCCTGGCGCGACGAGCGGGCGTGATCCACGCGCGCATAGCCGATGTCTTCGCATTGAAGGTTCTTTATTTGACTCGCCGCGGCCGCGGTGTCTAGTTCGCCGGCCCGATAGGCGGTCAGAAGTTGTTCCAATGCTTGCAAATCCATAGTTAAACTCCGCGAGTGATGATAGGTCGGGCATTCTACCATTCAGCCCGCACGTTTTATGATCTCGTGGGGCGGCTCGCCGCCCCTGCGGAAAGGCCTTGCCTTTCCGGGCCGCGGTTAAAACGCTTTGAGGCTGTGCCTCCGGATAGGCGGAGCCTCATTCAGATTTAGGACGCTTTCGGAAAGGCCGAGCCTTTCCGCACGGAAAGCGGCAAAGCCGCAAACCCAGAAATGCGCTCGCTTGCGCCGCACTCCACCCCCAAGTAAAATTTAACCACACGAAAGAAATGGAATTTACCGTAGCAATCACCGGGGCATCGGGCGCGATTTACGCACAGCGCACCCTCTTCCACATGGCTCGGAGCGGCGTGGTGGGGCGAATCAACCTGATTGTGTCCGACGCGGCGAGGACTGTGGCGCGCGTCGAATTAGGTTTTGATTTCGGAACTGATAGCGCCGGAATCAATGACTGGCTGGGACTGCCGCGAGAGTCGCGTATGGTCCATCTCCACCGGCTCGACAACATCGCGGCCAGGCCCTCATCCGGGTCGCATCCACAGGAAGGCATGGTCGTCGTGCCTTGCTCAATGGGCACGCTCGGGGCAATTGCCTCGGGGGCCGGCACAAATCTGATCCATCGCGCTGCCGACGTCACCCTAAAGGAGGGACGCAGACTTGTGCTCGTCCCTCGCGAAACCCCTTACAACGCCATTCACCTGGAAAACATGCTGCGGCTGTCCAGGGCTGGCGCGCATATTGTCCCCGCGAGTCCGGGTTTTTATCATCGTCCGCAATCAATTGAGGCCCTGGTGGACCATTTTGTGTTTCGCGTCCTGGATCACCTGGGACTGCCACACTCGCGCCGGACCGAGTGGCAAGGACTGAAAGAAAATGCCGCTGAGCTCGTAAGCACAGACGAAGAATAGTGCACTACCAGTACGTATGCCGAGGCTTTTCAAAAACATTCGCACGACACTCGAAATGATCAAGATCGAGCACACGCTTTTCGCGTTGCCGTTTGCATTTCTGGGAACCGTGTTGGCTGCAAATGGGCTTCCCTCTCTCCGGCAGGTTCTTTGGATCACTGTGGCAATGATAGGCGCTCGTTCCACCGCCATGGCTTTCAATAGGATCGTGGATCGAGAATACGATGCCGCAAATCCGCGCACCTCGTCGCGCGCAATTCCTGCGGGCCAATTGTCGGTAGCGTTTGTCTGGTTTTTTACCGGTGTCGCGACAATAGTGTTTCTGGTCGCCGCCGCAATGCTGAACCGGTTGACTTTGATCCTGGCGCCGGTCGCCCTGGCGAGTCTGCTGCTCTATTCGTTTTCCAAGAGATGGACTCTGCTGTCGCACGTTTTGCTCGGCTGGTGTCTCGCAATAGCGCCCACAGGCGCCTGGATTGCTGTGCGCGGCTCGATTGATAGCCAAGTGCCGCTCCTGCTTTCGCTCGTGGTCTTGTTGTGGACGGCAGGCTTCGATGTGCTCTACGCCTGCCAGGACTACGATTTCGATCTGCGCGCAGGCCTTCATTCAATCCCGCGTCGCTTTGGCATCAGCAATTCTCTGTTAATCGCCCGGCTCTTTCACGTTGGCGCATTCGCCGCCCTGCTTGCCCTATACTGGATTACGGAGCTCGGGATTTTCGCCTTGGTGGGCGTCGCGGCGACTGCAGCGCTGCTGGTCTATCAACACCGTCTGGTTCGCGCCGATGATTTGAGCCGGCTCAACGCAGCGTTTTTTACTACCAATGCTTTCGTGAGCATAATTCTCTTCTTAACATTTGGAGGGGCAGCTCTCCTCAGGACCCGTTTATGAATTTTTCTTTTGATCCGAAATTGACTGCCGCCGCGGAAAAGGTTGAAGGCGGCGAGCGCCTTTCGTTTGATGATGGCGTCGCACTTTACGCGACCGAGGATTTACTCGCGTTGGGCAAACTCGCTGATAGCGTGAGGCGCAAGCGGCACGGGCGGACGACATACTTCAACGTTAACCGCCATCTCAATCCAACCAACGTCTGCTACGCCGATTGCAAATTTTGCGGTTTCTATCGCACCCCACGACAACCTGATGCCTACACGCACAATATCGACGACAGCCTGCGCGTAGCCGGCGAAGCCGTTAAGGAGGGCGCGACCGAGCTGCACATTACTGGCGGGCTCAACACCAAACTGCCGTTTAGTTATTTCACTGATTTGCTATCGGGACTCAAACAGCATTATCCGCAGCTACATCTGAAAGCTTTTACGATGGTGGAGTTTGACCACTTCGCGCATTTCTACAAGATGAGCGACGAAGACGTGATTAAAAAGCTAATCGATGCGGGTCTGGATTCCTGTCCGGGTGGTGGCGCGGAGATTTTTCGCGAACCGACACGCTCGATGATTTGCGCGCATAAGTGTGATGCCGATCGCTGGCTGGAACTCTCTGGAAAACTGCACGCCGCCGGACTGAAGACAAACGCCACGATGCTTTATGGTCACATTGAGTCGATTGAGGATCGGGTAGACCATCTGCTGCGCCTGCGCGCGCAGCAGGACCTGTCACACGGTTTTCAATGTCTCATCCCGCTCGCTTTTTATCCGGAGAAAACGCAGCTGGCCCACTTGCCTGGTCCAACGGGCGTTGATTCGTTAAAGACCATGGCGGTATCGCGTCTGTTGTTGGATAACTTCGATCACATCAAGGCTTATTGGGTGATGCTTGGGAAACACCTTGCGCAGGTTGCCCTGCATTTTGGCGCCAATGACATTGACGGCACGATAACCGAAGGTGGCGAGCTTTCCGAAAGTTATTCCATCGAAGCTAACAACGAAGTGAAGATGTCGCGAAGTGATCTGGTTACGCTCATTGAAGACTCCGGATTTGAAGCCGTTGAGCGAGATACTGTCTACAACCCGATCGCGCGAAAGGATGCGCCCAGCGACGTTAGCCTGGTCTAGTCAGGCTTCGACTAAACGCTATAGACATTTATGCCAACACTTTCTGAGACACGCACAATTTCGGTCGCGCATTCACCGGATTCCGATGACGCCTTCATGTTTTACGGGCTGGCCACGAACAAGCTCAATACGGGCGGTCTGAGTTTTACTCATGTTCTCAAAGACATTCAGACGCTGAATGAAGAAGCTTTTCGCGAAACCTACGATGTTACCGCGATCAGCTTCCACGCATATGCCTACATTGCAGATAAATACATCCTGCTGCCTCATGGCGCTTCGATCGGCGATAACTATGGGCCGATACTGGTCTCGCAGGAAGCGACAAACCCCGAAGACGTTTCTAAACTGAAGATTGCTATCCCCGGAAAACTAACGAGTGCCTTTCTCGCCCTGCGAATTTTCAACTCAGACTTTCAATATGAAGTCGTTCCGTTTGACAAGATAATCGAGGCAGTACAAAGCGGACGGTGCGACGCCGGTCTGTTGATTCATGAAGGACAGCTTTTCTATGAGTCAATGGGATTGCACAAGATTTTGGACCTGGGCGAATGGTGGCATGAGACGACAGGGCTGCCGCTGCCAATGGGCGGGAATGTAATTCGCCGCGACCTTGGAGCGGAAGTAATCGCCGAAGTTTCAGATTGTCTTCGCAGAAGCATTAGATATTCGCTGGATAACCGGGAAGACGCTCTGGAATACGCGATGCAGTTTGCCCGCGACATGGATCCGGGCCTTGCCGATCGCTTCGTCGCAATGTGGGTCAATGACCTCACTCTCGATTACACCGAGCGAGGGCGCAAAGCTGTGCAGCTTCTGCTTAATCTGGGCTTCGAAAAGGGCATCATTCCCAACCGCATCACCGTCGACTTTGCCTCCTGAGTCCGCCCCGGCAGGGCAACATCCGCTTCTTTTGGGGCATCTGAGGTTGAGCCTAATCAAGTTATTCTGTTGAGGTCCTTCATGAGAAGCATTACTCGCATAGTGCGCAGAACTCCGGAAAAAACCGCAAAACCCCTGCTCGGAATAGTTTTCATCCTCCTCGCCACTGCGGCCCTGGCGTTTGGCCAGGGGAATCCGGGAAACGCCATGACCGCCGGATCTCTTTCTCAGTCGGAGATCGACCGCATAGTCAGCACCTTCACGGCCAAAGAAGCCCAGTTTCGAATAGCTCTTCTCGAATACTCTTTTAGACGCGACGCGCTAATGCAAAGCCTCGGTATGGGCGGGCAAGTTACCGGCGAGTATCACCGCGAATCCCTCTTCACCTTCGATGATAATGGCACTCGTTACGAAAAGATCACCAGGTTTCCCATGCCGTCGTTTCAATCAATCACGCAGGAGGACATAGACGATCTCGGCGGGATTTCGCCGTTTGCCCTCGAGCCGTCGAAGGCCGACAAGTATGATTTCAAGTATGTCGGCAAGGAAAAAATCGACGAACTGACGCTTCATGTCTTTGATGTCTCGCCGAAGGTCATGCCTAATCCGAAGAAAACCAAAGAGCGTTTCTTTATGGGGCGCATCTGGGTTGACGAAGTGGATTTACAGATTGTGAAAACCCGTGGCAAGGGAGTTCCGGAAACGAAGGACAACAAGTTTCCGATGGTGGAAACCTACCGCGAACAGATTGATGGACGCTATTGGTTCCCTACCTATTCATACGCGGATGAGGAACTGCTCTTCGACAACGGAGGCACTCTGCATGTGAGGATGAGAGTGAAATATACCGACTTTCAACTCGCTCGGGCTAAAGTCAAGATCATCGAGATTGATGAAGCCAATGCGCCGAAGAAAGATTCGAAGCCCCCGGCGACGCCTCCGAAGAAACCATAACAACTTCCCTAACTGCGAAAGGAAAGCCCGACCGTTTTGGCCGGGCTTTTTACTTTCAGCCTCGCGATGCGCGCCTGGGGAACTAAGCAATCGCGGTTTTCACGCGGCCAGTTCCTTGCCAATCAGTTCATGAACGACGCCAATGAGACGCTTCACGTCTTCATCACTGGAAACACCTTCAGTTGAAACGGGTGGCAGCATCACCATTTGGATAATGCCCGGACGCGCTTCTCCAGTTCCTTTTCCCATCAGGTAGTCAGTGTTTTTGATCGCTATCGGCACAATCGGCACGCCCGCCTGTGCGGCCATGTAAAAGGCGCCCTTCTTGAACGGGAGAAACTCCCCTGGCTTAGCACGCGTGCCTTCGGCGAATACTCCAAACGACCGGCCGGAGCGAATCCGCGCGGTCGCGGCTTCCACCGTTTCCAGCGCCCGCTCACGGTTGGAACGATCAATCGCCATGATGTTCACGTAGCCCATTCCGTATCCGAGGATCGGGACCTTGAGCAATTCCTTTTTTCCGAGCAAGCCAAGCCGCCGGCCGGTGTAGGCGAAAAGCGTTGCGGTGTCCAAATACGATCTATGGTTGGCGATGAAGACGTAGGTTTGATCGGGATCAAGGTATTCACGCCCGCTGACCTTTACCGTCATTCCGCTTAAACGGAGCCAGTTGCGAGCACCGAAGAGCGCCCAGGGGTAAACCAGCTCATGTTTCTTTCTGAGCCAGGCGACCAGCAGGACTGGCGGACCGAAGATTAGCAGGAGCGCGGCCGCGACAAAGAGCGACCACCAATAGTTTAGGCGACGAATGATTCGCATTTAAGGGCTGGATATTCTCACAATTCCCAGGTTGTCGCGACAAGCGCGGAGATTTCACCTTGATGAAATCCGCTGATCCCGTTATCTTGCACCTGCAAGATCTCTCCTCCTTCTGCGTGTCTCGAGCCGACGGGCATGCATCTCTTCCTTTACTTGTGCATCAAACCTGGGCGAGTGTGTGCATTTATCGTTGACCCAGGCCGATTTGCTAGCGATTGCGAACAATTAAGGACTTTGCCATGAAGAGAATTGCGTCTTATTTATTGCTCCTCTCCGTGCTCCTGGCTATCTCGGGAGGGTCCCAGGCTCAAACGCGGCAACGCCGAGTTGGACAAAGCCCACAGGCACCGGCCTCTGTGGGGCCGGCCACATCAACTTCACCGAGGTCGTCTACTCCTTCTCGCCCTCCGGTATTGGGAGGAAGTAACCGGCCTGCGGGTGAGCAATCCAAGAACGATAAAACTACGCCAGTCACGACTGGGAGTGAAGAGGTTGAAGCCGGAGACGTTATCCGAGTGGATACCACACTCGTCACGTTGCCAGTCAGTGTGATGGACCGCGACGGCAAGTATATTCCGAATCTTCGCAAAGAAGACTTTCGACTATGGGAAGACGGTACCGAACAAACAGTCGCCTTCTTTTCCGCCGTTGATAAGCCCTTCTCAGTTGTCTTGATGCTCGACACCAGCGGCTCGACACGTTTTCGGATCGACGAAATTCAGGACGCGGCCATCGCTTTTGTAAATCAGCTTCGCAGTGACGATCGCGTCATGGTGATTTCGTTCGACGAATCGATCAACGTGCTGGCGGATTTCACCAGTGATCGCTACCGCCTCCGCGATGCGATCAGGCGCACTCATCCCGGCGGCGGAACCAGACTCTATGACGCAGTGGATCTGGTAATAAACCAGCACTTGAATCGTGTCTCGGGTCGCAAAGCGGTGGTCCTTTTTACGGATGGCGTGGACACGACCAGCAAGCGAGCATCGTTTGATAGCAACCTGCGCGACGCAGAAGAATTAGACGCACTGATCTATCCGGTTCAGTATGACACTTATTCGCATTCTGGTTCCGGTGGCGGATCGTGGCCGGGCTCAGGAGGAGGAGGAGGAGGAGGAACAATCAGCTCGCCGGCGAAAGTCGTTGTTGGAATACTTACCGACATTTTTGGAAAAAAGGGAGGCGGCTCCGGCGGAACCGGCACCAGCCGGCATGAGTATGACATCGGCTCACGCTACCTGCGCGATATCGCTGCCAGAACGGGCGCCAGAACCTATGAGGCTGACTCAACCTACAGTCTATCGTCGGCGTTCGGTAACATTGCTGATGAACTCCGGCGCCAGTACAGCCTTGGATATTATCCGAAGACGCCAGCCCGCGCCGGACAGCGCAGGCATGTGAAGGTCCGCGTGAATCAACCCAATCTTGCTGTTCGTACACGCGATACGTATATCTTCAATCCTTCGAATGCACCAAGCGATACAGCCGCACAGAGAAACGCTCCGGTGTTACAGAAGAAGCTGGTGTCGAATAGTTCGGCGAGACAGGTGCTGAGATAACCGGCGGGCTTAAGCCTAACCAACAACTGGGCTAAGCGCTAAACTCCGGATTCGCTGCTCGTCGGCTCCGCATCGCTAACCGATCTCTGAGCGAAATCCTGGCCCTCAGTCTCTGCGGGGCCACAATAGTTTCAAAATCGACGCCAAGAGCCACAAGCAAATCCCTACCAACACCGTCAGGACAACCCAAAATTTCCAATAGGCCGCAAATGATTGCTCCCATCCGGCTTGAATTTGCCGAGAAACGTTGACGTTCAATGCAGCGGGCGTGGCCATCCGCGAAATTAGTTGGAGGACGAAATACCAGCCAAAGGCAAAAAGCCAGGCACGTCGGTCCATTCGCACCCTGCGCAGCACCAACATGCCGACCGCGAAGCCTCCGAGGTGCGCCAGCGTCGAGGAAAGAATTCCAAATAATTGCCCCAGGGTCGCTTGCCCGGTAAATAGAATTCCCCAGGTCGGAACTACGTAGGCAATCCACACGAACACTCCGGGAACCATCCAAATGGCCGCCACGCGAATAACGGTTCTCTTATTCAGGAAAATGCCTATCGCGAGCACCAGGTTCCCGATGTTGCACATCCAGAACACCTGCCCAAACTCGCCAATGTGCCAATAGTGAATTGCCTGACTAAGAAAGAACACCAGTGGCAGAAAGCCCATCGAACGAAACCGTTTCATTGAGGTCGCCTGGTAATCCAACTTTTTACTCACGGCAGTTATGTTTTTTATTTCGCTCCTGTTCGCGGAGCCGCAGCTTTCGTCTAGAATAGCATTTCTGCGATAACCCTGGTTTGCCGTCGTTAACACTGAAAATATGCCGTCGCTAGAACTCTTACTCTGTAAGTCGATACCAGAACTTCGAGAGATCTTTTTGGATCGCCGCCGATCCGTACCTAAGGGTTTGCTTGATGCCCTTGAGATTGACACGCGCCATGGCGCGCATCAATTGGCAAAGCGGATTCGCGCGCGCTATCGCAGCAACCGTTCCGAAGGCCAGCGACTGCATACACTTCTGCGTTTTGAAATTGAGCTTTGGGAACAAGGCTACTCATTCATTGCCGGCGTTGATGAAGCCGGCATGGCGCCCCTCGCCGGACCCGTTGTCGCAGGCGCAGTAATTCTTCCCCAGAACTACAAGCTTCGCGGGCTAAACGACTCCAAGAAGATTCTCGATCATGAAACACGCGAAGAATTGGCGGTTCAAATTAAACGCGATGCGGTCTGCTGGGCGGTGGGATTTGCAGAGGTCGAGGAGATTGATCAGATAAATATCTACCACGCCGGCCTGCTGGCGATGCGTCGCGCGGTTGAAGGCCTTACGTGCCTTCCCGATTTTGTGCTCGTCGATGCGCGCCGGATTCCCCATTGCCCAACTCCGCAGCGTGGCATCGTTCGCGGGGATGCCTTGTCAGCTTCCATTGCCGCGGCATCGATTATTGCTAAAACAACTCGCGACGCCCACATGCTTGAGCTGGACGCCCTCTACTCGGGCTATGGGCTGGCGTCCCATAAAGGTTACCCAACACCTGAGCATTGTCGGCTTTTGAAAGAACTTGGCGCGCTCCCAATCCATCGTCGCAGCTTCGGCCGCGTTCGTGAAGTGCTGGGATTGGATCCGGTACAAACAGAGCTTTTCGAGCAGGCGGCTGATGAAGTTCCGGTTGAGTTGGCAATTGCTCAGAGTCAATGACCGGTGCGGCGCCCTGTCCAGGGGTCGGTGCGAGAGGCGAAACCCGATATCCGGTTCTGGAGTTAAAGAATCACATCAACTATGGACTAAAGCTACTCGACAAAGCGTAAGTTTATGGCTTCCCTAACTGAATATAAAAAGAAACGCCGCTTTAATAAGACGCCCGAACCCGGGCCCGAGAAGAAGAGCACGAAGTCGGGTCGAATCTACGTGATTCAAAAGCACCGTGCCTCAGCGCTCCATTACGACTTCCGACTTGAAGCTGACGGAGTACTAAAGTCCTGGGCTGTTCCGAAAGGCCCGTCGCTCGATCCCACGGTAAAGCGCCTGGCAATGCAGGTGGAGGATCACCCTGTCGACTATGCCGACTTCGAGGGCGTGATTCCTGAAGGCGAGTATGGCGGCGGCACAGTCATGGTTTGGGACTACGGGACGTACAAGCCTGAAAACTCTGACGATGTCACCGCGGCGATTCGCAAGGGAGAGTTAAAGTTTTCCTTGAACGGCAAGAAGCTAAAGGGTTCCTGGGTTTTAGTGCGTACGAGAGATCGCCAGTGGCTGCTGATGAAGCATCGCGATTATTACACGACGGAGGAAGAAGTTACTGAGATTGCCCCAGCCTCCATCCTGACGCGACGGACTCTGGCAGAAATCGCCGAAGACGAAGGTGGCGATGTTAAGAAAGCCGCCACCGGTGACCCAAAAAAGATCCCCCGACGCACCGGCGTGAAGCGGCGGAAGAAAGGGAGCAAGAAGAAAGTTTGGCACAGCAAGGGCAGCTAAGGTTTTGCGTGAACAATAGGGAATCCGCAGCTTACCTCGATTACGCAGGTTCACCCCAACCAACTCCGAGCTTTCCTATTTGCATGTCAAGCCACCCGGTTGCGAATCAGATCTGCGTAATCGGTGTAATCTGCGGAAACGCTCCTTCACCCAGGCAACAGTCCTCGATACGATAACTCGCCATCAACAATTCGCGCCGCCGAAGTATAGGGATGGTTCTCAGTCTTGTTCGCGTCAAGAATGTGAATCACCTTCACGCCATTCGCCTTGAGGAAGTCTGCAATCAGGCCGCGATGGCAGCGCCACCAAAGCGCCTCAGCACACATCACCGCCGTTCGTTCGTCCTGCGACAGGCGAAGTAGCTCTTCGATTCCCTTTTGAAACTCGACGCTATCGAGGTGATCAGCGTAGGCCCGGAACGACGCATTCTGCCAGGCCGTGTTCTTTGAATCGGCCGACGGCCGTCGGCGTCCGCCCAATGCCGGAACGTGCGAATAACGGATCCCCGCCGACTCAAGATTCTTCTCTAGTTCGAGTTTATTGAAGTGTGGATACCGGCGTGAGCCAGGAAAACTCCGCACGTCTACCAAACAACCGATTTGCTGTGCGAGGAGTATTGAGTTGAAATCATCGGCGGAACGTGTGGAATGGCCAACAGTCCAGACGCGAAAGGACGTTTCTTCACTTGATACTTCAACTCCCTCGGCTGGCTCATTCATTGGAGTACAACACACCCAGGCTGGGAGCGCAGGCGTCCTGCCTGACATGGTCGCCTTTGGCGAACTGTCCGGCTCGTGCAAGAATTTGTTCGGCGGGAAAGACCCGCCTCATTGCAGGGATGATCCCTGCGCTCCCAGCTAAAGCTCCTTCTCAACTGTCTACTCGCCGACGTTTCATGTTTTACGTCATCCCGCAACTCTTGGGCGGCGCCGTCTGAGCCCCACCTTAAAGATAAGCTTCAAGTTTGAATCGCCCACGTTTCGCCAGCAGCGGCTTCCAAAGATCACCCAACTTACGAACCCGCGCCGGAACGTTCTTCATTGTGAAGTCGTCGATGCTCACGCCCCGCTCGAGCTCCGACCATTCCACCGGTGTTGACACGGATGGTTTGGTTCGGGGGCGAATCGAGTAAATCGAAGCGAGTGTGCGGCCCCAAGCGTTCTGGTTGTAATCCACCAACACCCTGCCCTTCGGCCTTTTTGCCACCACGTAAATCGCCGTCACTAACTTCGGAGCCTGCGCGGCCAGTGCATGGGCAAACTCCTTTGCGAATCCCCAAACCTGCTTCTGCGTCGGTCCTCTTTCAATAGGAACGTAAACATGAATTCCCTTAGAGCCGGTGGTTTTCGCGTACGAAGGCATCTTCAAAGCCTCGAGGCCCTCCCGCACCAGAAGTGCCGTTTCGATCACTTTCTCGAAATTAGCGCCCGGAACAGGGTCGAGATCGAAGTGGAGATAATCGGGCCGATCAACATCGTCACACTTCGCGTACCACTGGTTCAGGTCGATGCAGCCAAGGTTAATAACCCAGAGCAACGACGCCAGATCCTGCACCATTGGAAAATCAATGATATTTCCCGAAGAATGTTCGATATGACAAAGCTCAATCCAATCAGGGCGGGGCGACGGGGCGCGTTTCATGAAGAAAAAGTCGCCGGCAGCTCCGTTTGGATATCGCTTCATCACCATCGCGCGATCCGAGATGTGGGGCAAAAGCACGGGGCCTACGTCGGCATAATATTGAAGCAGGTCGCGTTTCGTGATGCCCAACTCAGGCCAGAACGGCTTCGCGAGATTCGTTAACTTGACGACCTTCCCTTCCACTTCGAGTTCAAGGCCGGTTTTGTTTTTTGGTATCACCAGCCGAACCGCGGCCTTTCTGGTCTTCGGTCGCGGAGCTGTAGATCGCTCCACTCTGGCTGGATGGTAATCACGCGTTGCGGGCTTTTGTGGCATCTGCTGGCTTTGACGATAGACCTAAAGGATTAAGTGAACTGTGCGGATTGGACTTACCTAAGGCTTTACATTAAGGCAAGGTTCTACGGGGATTTAGGGTGCGCTCTTTGAAGCTTCGGAGTCGATTGCCTCAGCTTCCTGTTCAATTGCCTGCAAAGCCTTCATCAAAATAGCGCGGTGTGCCGGCTGCACCGCCCTTGCGAGCTGCTGCTCAATGCGAGAACGAGATAAGGTTATTGATTCCAGCCGTTGTAGCCTGGCTCGGTCTTCAAGTGGGATTCGCGGAGCCATCTTTTCGGAGGCGCGCTGGTTCGCTTCCTCCACCTGTTCTTCAAAAGATTTGCCCCAACCGATAGCCACAGCAACCTCTGTTGTGACGCAAACTCTTAGTGCGTCTTCTTCCTCTCCTCAAATAGTCGCGCGCCCGTAAAGCAGACTAACGTTTCCGTACAGTCCCCGGGATTAAACTACCGTTCCATCTTTTACCACTGCGTTTTTCGGAACGATGATGATCCCGTCACGAATGTAGTAAGAACCGTCCGCGCCGTCCGCTTCCCTCACCCGCGCCTCATTTACCAGTTTCACCCCGCTGCCGATCCGCGCATTCTTATCGATGATGGCCCGGTTGATAACCGTCCCGTCCCCAATTCCCACACGCGGCAGTCCTTGGGCCAGGTCGTCGCGCATTTCTTCGAAAGTCTGATAGTAGTCAGCGCCCATTAGAAAGGAAGAATCGACCACCACGTTTCGAGAAATTCTACTTCGCAGCCCAACCACCGAAGTCGTGATCGCAGCGCCCGTAATAATGCAGCCGTCACTGACGATCGAGTCGCGAATCTGCGACTCTTCGATCTTTGACGGCGGCAAGTAACGCGCTCGAGTGAACACTGGAGCTTCGGAGTCAAACAAATTAAACTTCGGAATCTTCGAGGTCAGATCCAGGTTTGCGCGGTAAAACGCACTGATTGTCCCGATGTCTTCCCAATATCCATTGAATAGAAAAGCTTCCACCTTCCCGCCTTTAATTGCGCTGGGAATTATTTCACGTCCAAAATCCAACCCGCCCGGATCGTCCTTTAACAACTGCTCCAGTCGATCGTATTTAAAAACGTAGATTCCCATTGACGCGAGAAACGGCCGTGCGACTGCCTCCGTAGCATTGAGGCCAAGCTGTGTGGTGTCGACGCGCATCGACTGCAGTTCTTCGCCTTTCGGCTTTTCCTTAAACTCAACGATGCGGCCGCTCGCGTCAGCTTTTAGTAAACCAAAATCCGTTGCGGCTGCCTCGTCACAAGGGGTCACGGAGACTGTCACATCGGCGTCGCTGTCCCAGTGGCGCGCGAGAAATTGCCGATAATCCATCGTGTAGAGATGATCGCCCGAGAGAATCAGCAAGGTGTCGATTCCCCAGTCCGCGATGTGTGGCAAAACCTGGCGCACCGCATCGGCCGTTCCCTGATACCAATGCGGGCTATCGGGTGTTTGTTCGGCAGCGAGAATATCGACAAAGCCTGCGGAGAACTGCGAAAAGCGATAGGTTTGCGCGATATGGCGGTTCAGCGAAGCTGAGTTGTATTGCGTCAACACAAACATCTTAAAGACGTCGGAGTTGATGCAATTTGAGATGGCGATATCGACGAGTCGGTATTTGCCGCCAAGTGGCACCGCAGGTTTCGACCGCTGCTGAGTGAGCGGAAAGAGGCGAGTTCCCGCGCCGCCACCGAGGATTACCGCAAGCAGGTTTCTTTTTGCTGGCATCGGTTATTCACCGGAGACCTGGTTTGGAAAAGCTAAGGCACGAGCATAGACGCAAAGGTATGAAGGTTTCAAGGTGGAATGTCGAACAGCGGGACAGGACCAGTCAGAACCGGTAGCGAGAGCGACCGGGTTATCAACATTCGCAGGAAACATCCGGCGATAATCTTACCGGAGTCGCTACTGCTCCCGGTTCTGACTTCATCTTCCTGGGATTTAATAGGCGCTTGAACCGCTCGCTACCGGCGTTGCACCGGCGGCTTCCTGCGCAATCTTTACGCCCACGCTGGCGCCGATGCGCGTGGCGCCGGCCTGAACCAAAGCGCGCGCATCTTCGAGGCCTTTAACGCCGCCCGATGCTTTCACACCAAGACCCGCGCCGACGGTGCGTCGCATTAAAGCGATGTCGGCTACAGTCGCACCGCCCTTCGCAAAACCCGTCGAAGTCTTGACGAAATCAGCCCCAGCGTTTTTGGCGGCCACACATGCGCGCACTTTTTCATCGTCGTTCAGAAGCGCGGTCTCAATGATCACTTTGCAGGTCACGTTGTATTCATGGGCCACTTCGACAACCGCGCGGATGTCATGCTCCACCAGGCAGTCGTCTCCGCTGCGAAGCGCGCCAACATTTATCACCATGTCCACTTCGCGGGCGCCATCAAAAATCGAGCGCCGCGCTTCGTAAGCCTTCACATCCGACAGGGTTGCGCCCAGAGGAAATCCGATGACAGTGCAAACTGGAACGCCACTGCCCTGAAGATTACAAGCTGCCGCCCGCACCCAGGTGGGGTTTACACACACCGAGGCGAAGCGATAGCGTGCGGCTTCTTCGCAGAGCTTCTTGATATCTTCGTCAGTGGCTTCAGGTTTCAACAGAGTGTGATCAATCAGGCTGGCCCAGTCTTTTGCGGAGGATGTTTCGCCAAGCACGAGGCCAATACGCGCGGCGCCGGCGTCAACGATGCGGTGCATCCGCTCGGGACAGCGGTTAAAACATTCCGACGTGCAGCCGCACATTCCCGCCTGATGATCGCCCTCGCCGTTAAGGCGTGCGACTATGGCATCAGTGATTTGTTCGATTAGCGAATCGATGTCGCCGTTGTGCGAACCATTTTGCGAGTTTGCCATTTGCAGAACTTCCCGCCGCCGATCAAAACGGTGTTGGTTAACGCGATTCTAGCACGTGTTGGACATCCTGCCTTGTCGTGAGTCGCAACCGGGCTTCGCGCAGTTCCTTCCCTTCTTCTTTATAAACGCAAGTGCGCGAAGAAGAAGAAGACAATGGCAGAGCCCTGCATTAATACATCTAACGGGAATACTGGCGCTCAACAGCGCTTATCTTGGCGACGCGTTTGCGATGGCGATCTTCCGCGATTTCGGTGGACAGCCAGGCGCGCACAATCTCGCGCATCTCAGCGCTTGTGATAGTTCCACTGCCAAGCGTCAACACGTTGGCATCGTTGTGTTCGCGCGAGTTTTTTGCGACTTTGACCGAATAGCAGGCGGCGGCGCGCACACCGGGCACCTTGTTTGCCGTCATGGCGCTTCCGACGCCGGCCCCGTCGATCATGATCCCCAAATCCGCTGCGCCTTCTGAAACGCTCCTGGCGACGGCGTAAGCAAAGTCGGGGTAGTCCACCGCATCTTCCGAGTTGGTACCAAAGTCGTGGACCTGATGGCCCAACTCGGTGAGCAGAGACTTCAACTCCTCTTTCATTTTGAACCCGCCGTGATCAGAACCGACTGATACCATCTTTGACCTCTTTGAACCGCGGCGCGGCACGCGGCGAACAATTTCGATTCCCTTCTCGCTCACCAGGTCTGCCGCGAGCGGAGTCAGGCGTGCGCCTTCGGCGATGCGTAGCGTCGCGCCGCGCTCCAGATCGCGCACATCGTCCTCCGTGATCACAGACTTGGACGATTCGTCACGCGCTCCCCTACCTTCGGTGTGGGTTACCGGATTCTTCGGCGCGTTGTCGATGAAACGCGTAGCCGTCTGCGCCGAGCTCGACGTTTCGCCGGCAGCGTCAGGTAACGCCTGGTCGAGCACGTCGCGAACCAGCGCCCGGATGCGGTCTCTTGTTTGATTGTCGGACATAGGTAGTGGTCAGTGGTCAGTGGTCAGTGGTCAGTGGTGCTACGTTTCCCAAGTCCAGCTCGGCTGTTTACTGATTGCTGTTTACTGATTGCTTCATTAAACGTCACGCAAATCCAGCAACCGTCCCGCCGACGCTGTGACTTTTCCGTCGCGCATTTTCAGATCAACGCGGCCAAGATAGATTCCGCTCTTGCCAACCTGGAAGATAACCGTATTGCCACCCGACGGCTGTTTGGCGACTACGGGTCTGTTCATGAAGGTATGCGTATGTCCGCCGGCAATGAAATCAATGCCGTCCACCTGCGCCGCCACCTGCGAATCGCCAATCTCGCCCTCCCTCGGATTCGGGTAGTAGCCAAGATGCGTCATCCCGACTACCAGCTGGCATCGTTCCTGACCGCGAAGCAGCTTCACCACGCCACGCGCCATTCGTATAGGATCCAAATGCGTCACACCTTTGAAATTGTCGGGCGTTATCAAATTGTTTGGACTGATGCCTAACCCGAACAACCCCACGCGCACGCCGCCCAGCGTCCGCAGCACGTAGGGTTTCACCAGATTTTCCAGTGGCGTGCCACGAACATCGTAGTTGCTCGAAACGAAATCGAAGTTGGCAAACTTCATCGCCGCCGCGAGCGCGTCAACGCCGTTATCAAAATCGTGATTACCAAGGGTGACCACGTCGTAACCAATCAACGACATAGACTTGTATTCGACTTCACCGCGATAGAAATTGAAATAGGGCGTGCCTTGAAACACATCGCCGCCGTCAACCAGAAGCGTATTCGGATTCTCTTTGCGAATGCGTTTCACGAGCGTGGCCCTTCGCGCGACACCGCCCTTACCGGGATACTGTTTGTCGTTTTCAGGCAAAGGATCGATCTGCGAGTGAGTGTCGTTGGTGTGGAGGATAGTGATCAAAGTTTCGCCCGGGCCCGTCTTCAGGAGCGGTTCAGCTAACGAGGCCATCGCCGCCGCCGCAGATCTGCTGGATAACAATTCGAGCGCAGAGCCTGAAAAGGCCATGGCGGCTCCCCCTGCAATAGAAGCCTTCAGAAAACGTCGTCTATTGATTCCGTCAGTCATTGGGCATCTCCTCCGCGGCTCCGGGCGTTTCCTTGTTGAGCGCGAATCGACCGTCGAATGCCGACTTGATTTCACGGCCCGCTGCAGTCTCCGCTTTCACATAGTCGGTAATGGCATCGCGCATCGTCAGACCCAGCGGGCGAATATTTTGCGCCTGCTTGAGCACAACGCCATAATCGCCGCCGGCGACATTGAGCAGGTAATCTATGCTCACCACTGTGTAGACGGCCGCGGGATCGACGGCCTTTTCCACGCCGTCGATAACAAATCCGACTGTCTCAATCTCAGGTTTTTTCTCGGCGTTGATGCGATACTTAATCCGCGCTCCGGATTGGGCATCGCGTCGCGTCAACACTATTTTCAGCAGGTCCAACACCTGTGCGCCTGTCAGATCGAAAGCGACCAAAGCATTTTCAAAGGGCAGTAACTCAAAAACGTCCCGGAGTCGGAGATCGCCGGCAGCGATAACATTCTTACGTAAACCGCCCCCGTTAGTAACTGCGAGGACGATCGGCTTGCCAAGTTTTTGGCTCGCTCGCGCACGCAGTCCGTCAGTAACGAAGTTGCCGAGCGACCCGGCGCCGGTTCCTCCTTTCCTTAAATCGCCCGTCAGTTTTCCGATTACCGAATCGAGCGCGCGAACTTTCGGACTATAAGCCGCAAGCATCTTTTCGAACGCCGGATCATCGGGTATGGTCGCGTCCACTCCGACCTGCGTGGCCGTGGCCTGGATATCAATGGCGATTGGCGTGGGAGACGGGACAGGTTTTTGCTGCGGGGCTGCTTGCGCAAATACCGATTCGCCTGCTGATGCCAGGGCGCAGAGCAGCACGGTCAGGATAAGACGCGCTATATTTGGTCGTGACACTAGTTTGAGTTCCTCTGAAGGCCTGAAAATTCCGGCAGTGATTAAATTACGACGGAATGCGAGCAAATAAAACAGGGCGCGCGTTCCTGACGCTGGGACCTGCATTGACCTGTGCGGAGAGCTTCAATAGTATGTCGCAGCACACAACTGATTCGCAACCGGGATTTCTTCAATCCCCTTCCACTTTGGGAAGGGGACAGAGGGGAAGGGTCTAGACGAACATAACACCCTCTCCCGTCCCTCTCTCCCAAAGGGAGAGGGAGATCAGCATTATTCTAAAGATATGTTCATCAGAGGAGACTATGAACTTGGCCACTTCATCCGCACAAATACCGTCGGAATTCAGTAATCCGAATCTCGAAGTTTTACTCTCGGAGGAACGACTGCGAACGAGAATCAAGGAACTCGGAGCGGAAATCACCCGCGATTACGCAGGACTCAATCCATTGTTGATTGGCGTGTTGAAGGGAGCATGTTTTTTCCTCAGCGATTTGCTGCGCGCGATCGACACGAAGTTGAGCATCGAATTCATGGCCATCTCCAGTTATGGTTCGTCCACGCGCACGTCGGGTGAAGTGCGTATCATGAAAGATCTCGATGTGCCGATCGAGGGCAGGCACATACTAGTCGTGGAAGACATTGTCGATACCGGGCTCACGCTCAGTTATCTGCTCGCGAATCTCGAGTCTCGCGGAGCCGCGAGCGTAAAACTGGCGGCGCTGTTGGATAAATACGAGCGCCGGGAAAAGGAAGTAAAGATCGACTATCTCGGTTTTCCGATCCCAGATCATTTTGTCGTCGGCTACGGACTGGATTACGCCGAGCGATACCGCAACCTTCCGTTTATCGCAAACCTGAAAAACCCCGAACAGGGTTGATCTCAACTCCCTGGAGTGCGCTGACCTGTCAGCGCTTTGGCCGTTCGCGCCTGGCGCGACCATGATGCTTGAGTCTAGCTACGATTGCGGCGTCAGGCCGCTTGCAGCCGAAAGTGGCGACAGATCACCGCACTCCAGGGCGGCGACAAACCCGGACGCAGTGATTGGCAATTCATCCTTCAAATCGTGAGGAGTTCATGAAAAAGCATATCTTGATTCTAACCATGGTCAGCCTTGCCTTAATGACGAGCATCCAGGCTCAGGATTTTTCGAAAGTTGAGATCAAGGTCGAGAAGGTCGCCGGAAACATTTATATGCTCCAGGGTGGCGGTGGGAATATTGGAGTCTCAGTCGGGCCCGACGGGATACTAATCGTTGACGATCAATACGCCCCTTTAGCAGACAAGATCAAAGCTGCGCTCAAAACGTTGGGCGAGGGCAAACTCAAGTTTATCCTGAACACGCATTGGCATAACGATCACACCGGCGGCAACGCGGTCTTCGGCCCCGACGCACCCATCATTGCCCACACCAACGTTCGCAAGCGCCTGGCTGAAGGGCTTAATCTTCCCGGCCGAAAGACACCGCCGGCGCCGAAAGAAGCGCTACCGGTAATCACGTTTGACCACTCGCTCGCCGTCCACTTCAACGGCGAAGACATTCGCGTGATTCATGTTTCACCGGGGCACACGGATGGCGACAGCGTTATTTATTTCCCGAGCGCCAACGTGGTCCACATGGGTGATCAGTTCTTCGTTGATCGTTTTCCATTTGTCGATCTGGCTAGCGGCGGCGACGTCGAAGGCTATACCAGGAATGTGGGTGACGTGCTCGCAAAGCTTCCTGCTGGGGCAAAGATCATTCCCGGTCATGGCCCACTTTCGACCGCTGAAGATCTGAAGCGTTTCCACAATATGCTCGTGGTTACCACTGACATTGTGCGCAAGAAAATCGCGGCGGGTAAAACTCTGGCTGAGATCAAGACCGAAGGATTGCCGGAGGAATGGAAAACCTGGGGCAGCGGCTTCATCAAACAGGATCCGTGGTTGGAGACGATTTTTACGAGCCTGACCAGGAAGCCGAAAAGTTAGACGGCAGGAGAACAGAACGGGCAGGCTGAGTCAGATTCGCGGATTCTGCTATCGGAGCACCCGGCTTAGTTTTCCGGTCGCCACTTCCCAAATCACTACCGACGCATTGCCACTTCCGCTGGCAAGAAGTTGACCGTCAGCGGAGAATGCCAGCGAAGTCACTGTCTGGTCGTGACCTTTAAAGGTCCGCTTCGACTTGCCGGCCGCAACCTCCCAAAGAACAATCGTTCGATCATCGCCTCCACTCGCAAGTAGTTGACCGTCATGCGAGAACGCGAGTGCGTTTATCGAGGATTCATGCTTCCTAAAACTACTCTGGGCCAGACCAGTTTGCAGGTTCCAGATTGAAATCATCCTGTCACTGGCGCCGGTCGCGAGTTTCTGTCCCTCTGGTGAGAAGGCGATCGCGGTAACTTCATTGCGCGTTGGCAGCCTTTTCTCGACCTGTCCATTCGCGACGGCCCAAATCAAAATCTCATTATTAGTAACTCCGGCAAGCAGCCTGCCATCGCGGGAAAAAGTCAGACGGCTGAGCACGCCTTCGTAGCCACTCAGTTTTCGCGTCACTTCTCCTGACGGCAAGAGCAACGTCACATCGGTCGCGCTCCCAACAGCCAGCAACCGTCCGTCCGCAGAGATTGCGAGGGCTGTCGGCGTTGGTCCGGCCGTGCGCGGAATGGGTCTCTTGGTGTCGCTGCTCAGATCCGAGAAAAGTAATTGGTCGCGATTTACCTCGGCAAACACTTTACCGTCCGCGGAAGCTGCGACCAGCAACGGATCATCCTGTTCCACACTCAGTTCTTGCTTGAGCTCCCCCGTGCGGTAATCCCAAAGCTTGATTTCGCCCTGTTCGCTCTCAGCGGCCACGGTCTTGCCATCCGTTGAAAAGGCAACGGCCAGCATTCGCTTTACTGAAACCAGAAAACGGTTGGCGGGTCTTTCTACAGCATCGCCGACGCTGTCGGCGTCAAAGGTTTGTTTTAGTTTTCCATTAAGCGTATCGACCAACTTCACTGTGGCGGGACCAGCGCGGAAGGCCAGCAAGTTGCCTTCCTGAGAGAGCGCGAGAGAATCAACTATCTCTGTGTAGTCTGCTCCAGTTTGCAGGTCGAGCGCCTTAGAAGTTTGGAGATCGACGAGCTTTAAGCCCGCGGCCTCGCCTCTGCTGCGAGGCAGGATCCCGCCCATCACGAGGATCCTCCCATCCGCGCTATAGACCAGACTGTTAACGGCGCCGATATCCTTGAGATCCAGAATTACTTTCCCGGTGGCTACCTCAAATAGTTTGACCTCACTAAGACCAATGATCCTAATAACGTCTTTATCGTGCTCACGTTCAAACCGGGTGCTGGCAACGGCGAGGGTCTGGCCATTTGGTGAAAACGCAAGCGCGTTTGGATTGCCCCGGAGCTTTTTTAACTTGCGAACCTCCCTGCCCGTTTGAGCGTTCCACAGCTTCACCTCTGTTCGCGTTGCTACCGCCAGGAGGTTGCCGTCAGGCGAAAAACTGATGGCGGCGGGGTGCACCCTGTCGAGCTTATGTTTTAGTTCACCCGTGTGCGCGTCCACCAATTGCACGCGTGTCGTGTAGAACGACCAAAAATCTGGGCGCGGGTAAAAGATACCCGCGCGGCCCGAGCCAATTCCCTCGACCCTTCGTATGGTCACGTATGGCACGCCTTGCCCTCCGGGACGTGAAAGGGCCAGCAGTTTTCCGTCAGGCGACTGGGTCGCCCGGATAGCAGACATATCCTCGTCCGGCAGGACCTGTTTCTTCTTGAGCTCGCCGGTCCGGCTGTCCCACCATTTCAATTCAGCGAAAGTCTCTCCCTCACGCGATCGCGCTTTCTGCTGAAGTCTGGCGGTGCGAAATTCGGTGCTGCTGCTAATCAGCGTGCCGCCGTCGGGTGAAAATGAAATCGATTGGATTGGCCCATCAAAGCCTTTGATGATGTGACGAAGCTGGCCGGTTTGCGAGTCCCATAGTTCGATTCGCGCAAACTGGCGCACTGGTTCGGCTGCACCCCGCGCGATAGCGAGGGTTTGGCCATCCGGTGAGAACGCCACGGCAAAGACGACGTCATCAAATCTCGTAGTGTTTTCGCTGCCGGCGCTGGTTTGGCCAGCTACCGTCGCGGCCATGACCACCACAAAGCCCAGGGCGGTGAGCAAAAACGCGCCCGAAGCGAGTGAGCCCGCCCACGACCTATGCTTAGACTTTTGTGATTTCATTGGCGAGGTGATGGAGATGGAGGGCAGACTGGTTCTTAGCTTCGTAAATAAAGTTCACCGATCCCAAAAGTTGAACTCACCGGGTGGTCGATTCAGCCAGTTCCGAGGCGGGTAAGACTTCTCGCAAAAAGCTTTCGCCCTCAGCCAGCTTCAGGCCAAAGTTTTCGGCGATCGTCTGGCCGATGTCGGAGAGCGAGCCGCGCGTGCCGAGGTCAACTCCGGCGCGCGCTTTCTTTCCATAGACCAGCAACGGCACATATTCGCGGGTGTGATCGCTGCCCGGGAATGTCGGATCATTTCCGTGATCAGCGGTCAAAATCATCAGGTCGCCTTCCCACATTGCTGCTTCAATGGCCGGCAAACTCGCGTCGAAGTGTTCGAGAGCACGGGCATAGCCTTCCGTGTCGCGGCGGTGACCGTACAGCATGTCAAAATCGACCAGGTTCGAAAAGATTAACCCACGAGTGTCTTGCACGAGCGCGTGAATCGTTTGGTCAATCGTCTGCTGGTTGTTCTTCGCTTTCAAATCCTCCGTCACGCCGAGCGAATCGTAGATGGACGCGATTTTGCCGATACAAACAACGTCGAGGTCGGCATCCGCCAAAGCGGGCAGGAGGTTCGCGCGCGGCGGCTGAACGGCATAATCGTGGCGATTCTCGGTGCGGAAGAAATTTCCCGGTTCACCCAGGAACGGACGCGCGATGACGCGTCCCACCTTGTGCTCGCCATCAAGAATGCGCCGGGCGATTTCGCAAATCTCATAGAGCCGATCGAGTGGAATCGTTTCTTCGTGGGCGGCAATCTGAAAAACCGAATCAGCTGAGGTGTAAACGATCGGTTTTCCGGTGGCGACGTGTTCAGCTCCGAGGTCCTTAATAATCTCCGTCCCGGACGCGGCAAAGTTTCCCAACACGCCGGGAACCTTCGTCTCACTAATGAAGCGATCAAGAATCGAAGACGGAAATCCGTTTGGGTAGGTTGGAAACGCCTGTTCCAGAACTATTCCCGCCATCTCCCAATGACCGGTCGTGGTGTCTTTGCCGTTCGATTTCAGAGTGCAGCGGCCGTAGGAACCTTCCGGCTGAACTAACGGGGGAACGTTAACGAGCCGCCGGATATTGCCGAGCCCATAACGCTGAAGGTTGGGCAGGCTGACGGCGCGCGATTCAAGAATGTGGCCGAGAGTGTCGGAACCGGCGTCGCCCCATTCAGGTGCATCAGGCATGGCGCCGATGCCGGCGCCGTCGAGGACGATTAGAACGATGCGATTAAACCGTTCGTTAGGCATGATTGAATCAGTGAAAACATTTGCCATTTGTCATTAGCGGATTCAACTTACAAGTGCAACAGCGGAATCCGTTTTCGCTCCAGCGGAGCGTGATGTTTATAGCTTCTGATCTATAACCAAGGATTTCGCTCCTACGGAGCGCGATAGAAAACGGACGGCCCGGCTATAAATATCTCGCCCCTTATGGGGCGAAGCGCAACAAATGTTTTGTTGCACAAACAGAGACTCAGCTCTTCGGTGCGTAGTATCCTTCCCGCGCTCTAACTTGTGCCTTCTCCGGCAAGCCCTGAACTTCAACACGAATCGTGCGAAATTTTCCGTCGCGCGTTTTGTTGTCAGGATAATAGCCCAGACTGTACTGCGTTCCGATCTCATTAGCTACTTTGGCAAAGGCAGCGCGGGCATCCTGCAGACTGGCGGCGAGAAAATTATTGCCGCCCGTGGCTTTCGCGAGTTCGTTCATTTCGCGACGCGCCAGGTTGTAAAGATCGCGGCTGATCTGCATTCGCTCAAATGAACCCATGGCGCAAAAATCCACGTAATCTTCGCGCCTGGCTCGCGGAAAGAAGAGCCGGCGGTAACGCTCCAACTGTTTTCTCGAGAGCACCACTGCCCCATCGTCGCCGCAGTCTCTCAAAAGGCGCTCTTCAACGAAGTCTTCGGTGTTGACCTGGATGAAATAGGAAGCGATGCCGCCACGGGTTAGTTTGGCACGCGCAGTTTGAGAATCTGACTCGCTCGCCGAATCCACCCCATCGCTGAGCGCAACCAAAGCTCGCCGTCCACGCATTTCCGCCGCAGGCGCTTCCATAAAAATCTCGTTCGCGATCACTGCGAGTCCATCGTAGAAAGGAGTTCCGCTGCTCGATCCTAAATTTTCGATAGCCAGACGCAGAGCTTTGCGATCGCCGGTGAGTTTGGACAGCACCTCGGGCACGGCGGTGTTAGAGCCACCCTGACGCACCGTATTAAACCCGACAAGGGCCACCCGATCGCCGGGCCGAAGAGCCTCTATAAACGCATTGGCGGCTTGCCGTATCAGCGAAACATCGGCGCGCGTGGATCCAGACGTATCGAGCAGCAACGCAATTTCGAAGGGCGCCTCTGTAGTCGCAAAATCTGTGATTCTCTGTTGCCGGCCGTTCTCAAAAAGGAGAAAGTTTTCCGTCCGCAGTCCGGTTAGTGGGCGACCTGCGTTATTCGTGACTACGGCCGGAACAGAGACGAGTTGGGTGTCGACCCGCACCACGTCGCCTTCATCAACTTCGTCGTTAGCAGGTTTTGTCGGATCGGGCTTTTGGCTGGCCGTCCCCTCAACCGTCACGCGGCGCGGACGTTGCTGAGCAGGCTCCTGGCCGCGCACGGTCTCCACTAAAGGCACTGCAGTGCACATCAAAATCGAGGACAGTAGTAGGAGTATGCAGTTGAATCGCATTGTGGTCTGAACGTCACCGATTAATAGGAAAACTGGGGAGCCTGCTAGCAGTCCGATAGTGAAACTATAACTGGGAAACGCCGACTCTGCAAAATGTCCTAAACCTTTTGCGACACGATAACGGTCCGGTGAAAGTGGGTCGTGCCGGCCGCCAGATCATCTTAGAACTTGGCCACTGACGCATTATCGTTCTGACGGCTAGCTTGACACTCCAGCAACCTTCTCTTAGCATGACCACTCGTCACGAAGAGTGTGGCGTTGATCTTTGGATTCGGTTAGATCGGGCACGTATGTCAATGGTAGACGGCTTCCCTTACAAGGAAGAGGTTGGGGGTTCGAGTCCCTCCGCGCCCACCAATAGAGCAGGCTGAACGCCTGTTTTTGGCGGGACAGACTCGCCGCGGGGACAGCCGCGATGAGCTAAGCTGCCTGCAGATCGTAAGAGAGTTGACAGACAAAATCGTCTGTCCTACTTTGAAAATCAGTTCTCATGCGGAGTCGTAGTTCAGTTGGTTAGAACGCCGGCCTGTCACGTCGGAGGTCGCGGGTTCGAGTCCCGTCGGCTCCGCCACTCTTTTGTGGTTCAGCAATAGGTACAGAGTGAGTTCGCTCTGTACCTATTTTTGTAAGCCAACCCTAAACAAAAATTTTCACTGAAAGATTATGTCAACGATCACCAGGGGTAGATTCAGGTTTGCTATCAAGAAAACGGAATATGGTCTGGGTTTGTTTACCTTAGAACCAATTCCGAGGGGTAAGCGCATAATCGAGTACACTGGGCCACTGGTTACGAACGACGTGGTGGAGCGAAAGGTCAACGGCAAATATTTCTTCGGCGTGAACTCGAAATGGACTGTCGACGGCACGCCTCGCAGCAATACGGCCCGTTACATCAACCATTCCTGCCGGCCGAATTGTGAGGCAATCATCAGCGGTCGACGAGTTTGGATTTGGTCGAAGCGAGCAATCAAGGCAGGCGAAGAACTTTCGTATAACTACGGCAAAGACTATTTTGATATTCACCTTAAGGATGCCTGCAGGTGTGAGAAGTGTCTGGAAAAGAAAGACTAAAACTTGACCAGCGCTGTAGCGCGAGACTCAGACGAAGTTACCTCGGACATCGACAAATCGAATCTTTTACTGAATATGATCTCTGTCGCTGAAGCCATCGAGATTGTTTTGGCGCAGGTCCAACAGCTTCCCAACGAAGAAGTGGATCTGGCTGAAGCGCGTAATCGAATTCTCGCCGAAGAGATTGTTGCCGATTCCGATCTGCCGCCGTTTGACCGCTCGCAAATGGACGGTTACGCAATTCGGGCTGCTGACGTCAGTGGTGCACCGGTGCGTTTGGGAATAGTAGGAGAATCGGCGGCGGGCCGAGGTTGGCATCACGAGTTAGGCGATGGCGCTGCGGTGCGGATCATGACTGGCGCACCTGTTCCCGCGGGCGCCGACAGCGTTCAGCAGATCGAGCTCACGCGGGAGCTTCCTGACGGAACTGAAGTGGAAATTCTCGAGCCGGTCGCAAAAGGCCGCTCGATCGTTACGCGTGGCAGCGAAATAAAATCCGGACAAATCGTCTTGCGCGCGGGTGAAGTAATTGATGCAGCCGCCATGGCCGTTCTCGCCTCATTCGGATACGCGCGAGTGAAGGTAGGGCGGCGGCCGCGGGTCGCCGTAATTGCGACCGGCAGTGAGCTGGTTCCGGTTAATGCGAAGCCCGGACAAGATCAAATCCGTGATTCGAATAATTATTCGATTTCAGCTAATGCGGCAGTGGCCGGCGCGCTGGTTGAGCAAATGCCGCTCGCGGGCGACGACACCGAACTACTCAAGAAACAGTTTGCGGATGCCGCTGAACGCAGCGAAATCGTGATCAGCTCCGGCGGCGTTTCAGTGGGCGCATACGACTTTACCAAGTCAGCCCTGAAGGAGCTCGGCGCCCACTTCTTCTTTGAAAAAGTTGCGTTACGACCTGGCAAGCCTATAGTGTTTGCACGCTTCCCAAATGGAACTATTGTTTTTGGTTTACCTGGAAACCCCGTTTCAGTTTCGGTTACCTTTAATCTCTTTGCGCGTGTAGCGATTCTCGCGATGCAGGGAGCCCGAGAAACGCAGATGCAGGCGGAGACGGCGGTGCTGGGGAAAAATCTACGGGGGACCGTAGACCGCGAGTGCTATCTGCCCGCAGAGCTCAGCACCAGCGACGACGGAACACTGACAGCGAAGCCTTTAAAGTGGGGTGGGTCGTCAGATTTCATTGCGTTTGCGCGTGCGACGGCGTTAATTATCGTGCCCAAAGGCCGCGAGCAAGTGGCCGCAGGTGCGGTCGTAAAAGTTGTTAGGATCCCGCGCTGATAATTCATCACACTGGATTAAGATTCATTTAGTATCGCACGACTAAAATGCGGAGACCGTCGTATGATCGAAGCTGATCGCAAGAGCTGGGGCGCTGATGCACACGAGCGCAAGGTGGAGAACCTTTATGGCGGCGGCATTGAAAATTACCTGGGCCATCACGACGGTTATTTGAATTTCGGTCTTTGGGAAGCCGGCATTACAGACTACGTGAGCGCGGCGGAAAATCTGGTCCAGCGAATGGGCAGGATTTTAGGCCTTGATGAAAACAGTAAATTACTGGATGTCGCGCCCGGCATGGGCACACAGGATATTTACCTCTCGCAAAAGTTTTCGCCGCTTTCAATCGACGGCCTCGATGTCACCTGGGGCCATGTCGAACACGGTCGCCGCCGCGCCCGCGAAGCGGGTTTGGAAGATCGCGTGAACTTTACTCATGGCACTGCCACCAAAATCCCCTTCCCCGATCAGAGCTTTACACACGTCTTAAGCATTGAAGGGCCTGAACATTTCGACACCCGCGAAAACTTCTTGCACGAGGCCCAGCGCGTGCTCGGGCCGGGCGGGGTAATCGCGATGGCCGACTTTATTGTGAAGCGTCGTCCGCGCAACGTAATCGAGAAGGTCGTTGCGGAAGCCGCCCGCAGCTTATGGAAGGTCCCCCGCGCGAACGTCTACCCGGCCAGCGTCTACGCTGACAAGATGCACGAAGCTGGGTTTGAAAACGTCACGCTTGAAGAATGCGGGGCGCTGGTTATCCCCGGTTACTATTTCGAACAAATGCGACCGGAGACAATCAAGGCGATTACCCGAATCCGCGGTTTCATGTTGGCCCGGCTAAGCCTGCTGCTGGACATTGCCGTCTATCGCGGCTTCACGATGGGATTGTTGGAGTATGTGCTCGTCCGTGGAGAAAGGCGGTAACGATCTGGAGTCGGTTTCGGTAATCCAAGCCGTTCGTTTGTGGTTGGTCCTCGATGTAGGGATCGCAACTAACAGTTTGCGTTACGAGCTGACACCGCGAGCGGCGCTTCTCTGATTCTCATAATACTTGGCAGTGTGAATTCCCACCCTGGCCAGCGCACCCTCTAGCCGGCGAAAGAATTTGATCTTGTTCAGGAGCGGATTTAGCCAGCCATTCGTGATGCAGTAATGCGACTCAAAGGGGTCGGTGTGATGCAGCTCATGATGCTCTGGTTCCAGGACCAGCCGTAGCCGCTGCAGCAGTCTGGCATGCGGCGGTGGAATCTCCTGGTGCGCCCATTTGTGAAACTGATTTGTAGCTGCAGTTACCAGGGCCATCAAAGAAAGACAAAACACCGGAAACGCCACCCAGGCTGAAACCTCGTCACGCCACATTAAGTAGAGACACACCAGCAACACGGGCACCGCCATCACACAAACGTTGCCTACGGTCGCCGCCAGGTGATGGGTGGTGATATCGCGCGGGTAGATGTGATGAAGCCGAAACGGTTTTACAAAACCCGGGCCCACAATGGGCGTGTCTTCCGAACAATAAGTGTCCGCTGCCCAATGAACCACGCCGGAAATCAGATCACCGCCGAGCAGCGAGACTGGGATTGCAAGCAGGATCAGCCAGACGAGTTCCTGCTCGTACAGCGAGGTAAACGAAAGATAGAAGTTGGGAAGAAAGAGGAAAGGAAAAAGGATCAGCGTCGAATATTCCAAAAAGGAATGGAAGGTGGACACATGTTCCTGAACGCCGCTATATCCGGGACGCGGGCCCAGGTCGTCAGCAGACGCACCTTCAACGTTTTCCGCGTGCGTCGCTGCGCGCGAAGTTACTTGCCACTCCGGTTTAGCTGCAAACGAACCTGGGTTTTGGACGAATCCTGACATTGAGCCTTCACTTATTTGTTTCGGTATTTCCTATTCTACGATGCTCGCCCGCTGGTTGGATTTCAAGACTTAAGGTTTATAGTAAGATTATTCTGCGAGTCAGCCGGAAACGCAATAGTGAATAGGACGTTTAGCAGCCAGCTTGCCTGATGGGCCAACTTTCACACATCAACGACGAGGGCACCGTACGGATGGTCGACACCAGCGATAAGCCTGTCACTACACGACTGGCTGTCGCCTCTGCGCGCGTTTTGATGTCACCCGAAACGGTGGCGGCGGTTCAGCAACACCGCACGCCAAAGGGTGATCCGCTTGAGGCCGCCCGGCTCGCCGGCATCATGGCCGCCAAGCGCACGGCGGAATTAATTCCCCTTTGCCACCCGCTGCCGTTAACACACGTGGACGTTCAGGCCACTATTCAGGATTATGGTGTGTATCTGGAGTCAGCAGTTTCGACCAATGCACAAACGGGTGTTGAGATGGAAGCTCTCACGGCAGTATCGGTAGCCGCACTGACGATCTACGACATGTGCAAAGCCCTCGACAAAGGAATCGTCATTTCCGAACTCCGTTTGGAACGTAAGACAGGCGGGAAGTCGGGTGACTTTCTCAGAACGCCCGAATAGCTCTTTTCAGAACGAACCTGCATTAGCGGGACTGTTCTGACTGCCGGGCATTAAGACGGAACATCATTTATTTTTCCGGCGTTTAAGGGAGTGTCCGCCAAACGGTGCCACTGGAGACAGAAGATGAAATTTCGCAATACCCGCATTTCCTACGACGCTCGACCCCAGGCCAACCTGTTATTGATCGCGGCTGCGATTTCAGTGGTGCTCTGGTTTATTCCGTTTGCTGAAATCCTGACATATCCGTTCCGCATTTTCGTTACGTTTATTCACGAAGGTGGCCATGCCATCGCCGCTGTGCTGACCGGAAACTCAGTCGACAGTCTCAGTGTGGCCGCAAATGCCAGTGGCGAAACCTACACTACGCAGGGCGGACTGTTCTCACAGATGTTTGTGTCCAGCGCCGGCTACATCGGATCTATGGCTTACGGAGCCTTGCTCCTGATCTTGATTCGCCGCAGCATCGCGGCACGTGCGGTGTTAATAGGATCAGCAGGAATAGTTCTGGCGTTAACCATCATCTATGGGGTATTCAAGCCAGTGATAGCTGGGGGCGCATGGGCCGGAATTCCCTTCACACTTATGGCCGGCACACTGCTAAGCGTAGGTTTGATAGCCGTAGCAAAGTTTGCGAGCGCACGATTGGCATCATTCTTCGTTAGCTTCCTGGCGGTCCAACTCGTGCTTAACGCGCTGCTGGATTTGAAAACGGTTTTCTTCCTTTCATCGCCGTTCGCACCGGCAGTACCAACAGATGCGATGAACATGGCTAACGCGACCGGCGTTCCTGCCATCTTTTGGGCGGTGAGCTGGATTACCTTGTCACTCGGAATCCTGTGGCTGGCGATGCGGGGTTATGTTGCGGGTCGCAAACAAAAATCTCTTGCGGGTATTCCACTCGACGATCCAATGGGGTCGTTCAGTGTCCCGGAGTTACCTTCGATTCAATCCACGAAAAGCAGGGTGACGGATAGTAATCCCATCCCCCGGTGAGCGTATTCAGCGGACCCTGCTGATATCCACTCTCGATGCAGAACCCCGACCGTAAGGGGGGGCTATCTTTACGGGAGACTTTCTACAACAGAGGGAAAGACCTGGCCCTTGCTTACGCTCGGGCCTCTGCTTTGTTGCCTAAAATTGGTAACGGTATCGCACCGCCACGCCGCGACCGGCCCCGTCGACACCCCAACTGATCCCGCGATACGACTTGTCTGCGATGTTTTCAAAATCAACCACGATTTCCGACGTCTCAGTAAAACGCAATGCACTGCGCAATCCTATGAGGCCGTAGCCGGGAACAGCAGTGAACAGGGGAACCGAAGTATTGTTGTCTACAACCCTCACGCCATTGATCGTCGCGCCGATCGGCAGCAACCTGTTCTGAACCTGAGCGAGCGTCTCACCTGTCGGAATCAGGATACCGCCGGCGGTTGTGCATCCTCCGGCACCCGGCGTAGTTAGTCCTCTGACACAGGCGCCGCGGCGAAAGAAATTCTGGATTTGTGTGCGCGTGCGCGCAGCGCCGGTTCTGCGATCACCCAGGTCAAGCGACGAGAGTCGATTCTGTCGCGCTGCCAGCGTTGAATAAGCTTCCAGGTAAAAGCGGGATGATCCACGTGGCTGGTACCGCAGACTGACGAAGCCAGTCGCGGGCGGAACACCGCCCTCAACATTCGGGGGCAGTCCATTGAACAAGCTGTGAGCGCGAATGTGAGTAAAGTTTCCGGTCGCGCTGAATTCGCGGCTCAAACGCGCTTCGGCGTTAAACTCAATACCGTTGAAGCGAGCGTCATCGAAGTTTACCCGCACGAGCACCGGCCCCGTCGCGGCAGCAACGAAAACGAGGCCGGCGGAGTTCTGAGAAGTAATTTGCTCGCTGCCCAGAAATGTTCCCACCGCTCCAGGGGGCAAGACGAGAGCAAGATCCGAATATGCGCCCTTGAGTAAATTCGTGAAGCCCGTCAGCTCAGCGCGAAAGTGTGGATGGGTGAAACGGAAACTGAGATCGAAGCTATCGCTGAGTTCTGGTTTCAGGCGATTGACAGGAGTTCCGCTCGACACTGCGTCCGTCCCGGCCGTCGTTCCGATAAAACCGCCCAGACGTTCCGCAGTGCCGGCATCCACTTCGAAACCGGTGCCAACCAGTCCGATGATTCCAAGATCAGTGGTGTTCGGCGCGCGAAATCCCCGGGCGAACTTTGCCGCGATATCGAAGCCGCCGCCGATGTTAAGCACAGCGCCGATACGGCCGGAAAAGGCTGCAAAGCGTGCGCTGTCGTCGGGAAACAATGGCAAGCCTGTCGGTCCAGGCGGTGCATTTCTGGCGTACGATTTGTAAGCCGCGACGCTGTAACGCAGCGCACTGCTCACGTTGAGGCGTTTCGGGATCGCTGTGAAGCGATGCTGAGCGAAGAAGCCATAAGAGAGATAGCGCGCGCCGTTTGGAACGCGAGGGCGAGACAAGGAAGTAACTCCCGTCGTGGGCTCGAAGGTAAACGCCGGCGCGGCAAACTTGTCGCGGTAGACATCCGCGCCAAACAGAATCGTGTGTCGCTCGCCGGCTTGCTTGTCGACATAAAAGTTAAAGCCAAGCACATTGGTACGCTCGCGCTGGTTGGTAATCGCTGCAAATGGATTTCCCTGGCCGCCCTGGTTTACACGCTCTTCCCGCTGCCCGTTGTAAGAAAAGGTGAACGAACCGTTGTCGAAGAACCCCAGTTCCTGTTTGAAGAGTCGCGCATAGAACAGATCTGTCATCAGGTTGCGCAAGTCGGCAATCAGATTGCCGTCGCCGCCCAGAAGCTGATCGTAACGTCGCCCACCGTCCTGGTGGTTGCGCGAGTAGCTCAGGAGAAACTGGGTAGTCTCATTGAAACTGAAGTTGGTGCGAAGCAAGCCGCCATATTGAGTGAAGGCCGTTTCCGAAAGGCGCTCGCCGAAAACATCAGAAGGGATACCGAGGAAACGCGTCACCGCTGCGTGATAATCAAGCCCGCCACCGGGCCGCAGCCGGTTGATCCGGCGCGCGTTTAAGTTGAGCAGAAGGCCGTAATTGCTGGTCCCATAGCTCAACATCTGGCTTCCGCCGAATCCATTTGTGGCAGACGAGAAAAACACACTGCTCTTTCCGTGAAACTCTCCTTCGGGCGCGCCATACACTGGTGAATGCGAAATGAAATTAACTACACCGCCGAGCACGTCAGAGCCGTATTGCGAACTCTGTGGACCACGCAGCACCTCAACTGTCTCCAAACTGCTCGGTTCGATGAGGCTGAAGAACGTCCCAACTCCACCTCGCTGCGCACTCGTTGTGTAGCGCACGCCGTCAACAAAGACGGCCACATTTCGCCCCGTTAACCCGCGCACAAAAACCGCGCTGAGCGATGGACTTGTGCGTTGCAGATTCACGCCCGGCTCTTCGTCAACAACCTGAGCCACCACTTCCGTCGCTCGATCGAGCACCTGTTTTTCGTTAATGACATTTACCGGCTGGGCCAGAGTGCGCGCATCAGCAGCCAGCCCTGCTTCCGCCGTGATAGTTACCTCCTCGCTTAGCGCGTTGACCTCAAGAACGATGTTCAACTCCTTCGCGACGCCGGGCAGCAGTTGAACGGCAGTGCGATAACCACTGAAGCCGGTCCCAGAAACCTTGAGTTCGTAGGTGCCGGGAGGAATATTCTCCAGAGTGAACTGACCGTTCGCATCGCTCGTCGTTGCGCGCAACACTGCGCGCTGCGAGTGAACGAGGGATACTTCAGCGCCCGCAACATTCGCTGCGCCTGCATCCCTAATCGTGCCGGAGATTTTTCCGTGCGAGTCCTGTGACGTGCGGGTGGAGTTTTGCTGAGCATAGGAGAAGGTTCCCGCCAGCATCAGCACAGCCGCGGTTGTCACGGCAAGCAAACCTTTCGACCTGAGCAGGCCAGGACCAACGCTCTTGGTAATTTCAACCATTATGTCGTTTACCGCTCTCAAAAAAGAATCCGGGAAGTCTTTACTATCTTCCCAAAGTAAGTTGAGAGAAACTTGAGCCTGAATCCGAGTTGGATTGAGATTACACGTCGAGAATTACTACTACTAGCTCTCGTTACAGCACTGTTCTTCGGGAGAGTGAGACTGGAATGGTTAATCGAGGAAGTGAACTGTGTGTTCGATCACGCCGTGAACCGCAGACAGGATCTGCGACTCGCTGGTGATGGCGAAAAGGAGAAGTGTGAGCGCCGCAGGTATCATCAGACGAAGGTTGGAAATCGCTGATGGCTTCGCGGACCTGGGTTGCACAGCGCCAGAGACGTGGACTAAGCGCCGCACCCGCGCGCTAAAACCTTTTGCGCTTTCCTCGCTGGCGAGAAACGCTCCCGCTGTTATCGCCGGACGCGCCCCAGAGGGAATCATGCGCGCGATTTTGACAATCGCCGAAGCCAGGTCGAGTCCGATGGCGCGATCCTGACGCGCCGCAAATTCATCGGCGGCGATTTCAGATGCTTCCAGCCACGCGTTATCCAGGTCGCTGCCCACCGAGATGAGCGACAGGCCCCGACACGCGCGCACCACAGTTCGCTTCAGATTATCATGGGCACGAATGTGACCGTTTTCATGTTCGAGCGCGGCGTTGAGCTCAGCGGGAGTCAACTTCTCAAAAATCTGACTCGCGATAAAAAGTCGCGGACGAAAGGAGCCAACCACGGCTATCAGCGGGAATGGATGATCAACCTGGTAAGCAGGAACCGAGACTGAATTAATTTCAATGAGCCGGGCGTGACTCAGCCACTGCGATGCCAATCGCCTGGTCGCGCGCCATGTCGCCATTCCACGCACCACTGTGACTAAAATGACAATCGTGGAAAGCAAGGCCAGGCTCGCCATTTTTAGGCTGACGTCTTCATGGCCAACTCGCGGTTCGTGACGAAGATAGGCGGGGGCAAAGAGCAGAAGGACGGCGCCGATACCCAGCACCGCCGGGAGAACTCTAAGCAGAAACAACGCCTGCGCGGAACGTTGTGCAGACCAGCGGCTGATATTCCTTCTGAATAGTTTCCAAAGCAAAAGGGCGATGAGCGACGCCGCGTTATTGAGGATCAACAACGTCACCAGCAGTATTGAAAGGCCCAGGACGAAAAACATGGCTTCAGTCTCGCTCTGAAAGTTCCCGCCGTTTTTTCTGAATCAGCCGATCGAGCTCGTCGAGCGATTTCAAATCGCGCTCGCTTACCGCATCCACGATACAAGCCAGCACCGGCTGCACTGTTTCCGCATCTCTCCCCAGCAGTCCATCAATAACGTCTTCCCTGATGCCTTGATCGAGTTCTTCGGGCGATACCGCGGCGAGGTAAACAAACGCACGGCCATCTTTTCGCCGGGTCAAAAGTCTTTTCTTGAAAAGACGATCGAGCGTCGTCATCAGCGTGGTGTAGGCCACTGCCTCTCCAAAAGAAAGGTAAACGTCCCTGACGCTCACCTCGCTTCTTTGCCAAACTTCGTTAAGGACCTGTAACTCAAGTTTGCCAAGCGCAGCTGAGGCCACGTCGCGAGGGCTCTTGAATCCCCGGAGGGTAAACTTTGGGGAATGCATGCTGGGAATATAGTCGCCGCTTGAAACGACTGTCAACGTTCGGCTACCGCCTCACCGCGATCTTTTCATATTCAGAACCCGGCTAAAGGTGGAAATCCAGAGCCGCATTTCTCATCCGCTGCGAATCGCGATATTATTTGAAGTTTCGGAGATGGCCGCGAATCCTGTCTATCGCCAGCGGCTTATGTTGAATCATGTCGGAAGAAGCAATTTCAGTCCGCGGGGCCCGCGTCCACAATCTCAAGAATATCTCGTTTTCTATACCTATTAACCAATTAACGGTGGTTACGGGGGTCAGCGGTTCGGGGAAGTCGTCGCTGGCATTCGACACAGTTTACGCGGAGGGCCAGCGGCGCTATGTCGAATCGCTGTCGGCTTACGCGCGCCAGTTTCTCGAGCGAATGGACAAACCCGACGTTGATGAAGTGCGCGGCATCGCTCCGGCTATCGCTATCCGACAGAAAAACTCAACCCGAAATCCCCGCTCAACGGTCGGCACCCAAACAGAGATTCTTGATTATCTCCGGCTACTCTACGCACGCGTGGGAATAACCTATTGCCGCGTCTGCGGCCGGCAAGTTTACAAGGATTCCCCGGAATCCGTCGCGGATGAAGTACTGCAGGCGCTCCCTGAAGAGACGCGTTTTTATGTGCTCTTCCCCGCCGGCGCCGGTATCGCTGAAACTGAGAAAAACGGGGATGCGGAGACAAGGGGACGCAGCGGCAAGGCGCGCGTCAAGTCGCCTTCGAAGTCGGCGCCGCGTCGTTCCGTCGCCGCGTCTCCGCGTCAGGTAATTACGGCCCACATCATGAGCCTCATGCAGCGCGGGTTCACACGCCTGCTGCATGAGGGTCGCATAATCGAACTGCAGTCTCCGGACGATTACCTGCTCGACAACTTCGACAATGTATTCGTCCTCGTTGACCGCCTGGTCGCGCGTCCCGACGTAAGGCAGCGCCTGGTTGACTCTCTCGAGATTTCCTTTCAGGAAGGGCACAGCACGGCAACGATTGAAACTGCGGAAGCTGAACCAAAGCGACTCCGCTTTTCGGATCGTTTTGAGTGTAAATATGACGGCACAGTTTACGCGCAACCCGAACCCCGGCTATTCAGCTTTAACAACCCTTACGGCGCGTGCCCGACTTGTCAGGGCTTTGGCAACACAATTGGCCTCGATCTCGATCTGGTTATTCCGAATCACGGCCTGAGTCTGAAAGAAGGCGCAATCGAGCCGTGGACCAAACCGCAGCATGAGTGGGCCATGGATGAGCTGCGGCAGTTTTGCAAGAGCGAAAAGATTTCGTTGACAGTGCCTTTCGCGCAGCTTTCGCGGGCGGAACATCGCGCGATCCTCGAAGGCAAAAAAGATTGGCGCGGAGTGCGCGGCTTCTTTGACTGGCTCGAGACGAAAAAATACAAGCTGCACGTTCGCGTATTTCTGTCGAAGTATCGCGGCTACACTTTATGTCCCGATTGCGGCGGCGGCCGGTTAAGACAGGAAGCGAGGGACGTCAAAGTTGGCGGCGCAACTCTTCCGGACGTTTGCGCGCTGGCAATAAAAGATGCCGCAATTTTCTTTGATTCGTTAACGCTGCCTGCTGAACAAGGCGCGATCGCTGAACGGATATTGTTTGAAATACGCCGGCGGCTGCGTTTCCTGGTGGAAGTTGGTTTGGATTATCTGACATTGGATCGTCTGGCGTCCACGCTTTCCGGCGGTGAAGCACAGCGGATTCAGCTGGCTACCAATCTGGGTTCATCTTTGGTCGGCGCCCTTTACGTTCTTGACGAACCTTCGATCGGACTGCATCCGCGTGACAATGATCGCCTCATCCGGATTCTGCGAAATCTGCGCGACATCGGAAACACTGTGCTCGTCGTCGAACACGACGAAGACATGATGCGCTCCGCCGATCATATTCTGGATATTGGCCCAGCGGCTGGAGAACTCGGTGGGCGCGTTATTTATGAAGGAACCTTCAAAGGCTTGATGGCCGACGAGAGCTCCCTGACTGCGCGATATCTTCGCGGTGAAGTGGAGATCAAGGAACCAAAGCAACGCCGCCCCCTGGCGAAAAGGCGACTTGCGCTGCAGGGAGCTTCAGAACACAACCTGAAGGCGCTTGACGTCGAACTGCCTCTCGACATGCTGGTTTGTATTACCGGCGTGAGCGGCTCAGGCAAGTCTACGTTGATTCACGATTGCATTTATGCCGGTTTGAAAAAGCAGAGGGGCGATTGGCAGGGGCACGTGGGCGCTTTTTCTAAACTGGAAGGCGGGTCACTCGTCGATGATGTGATTCTGGTTGACCAGTCGCCAATTGGACGAACTCCTCGTTCCAACCCAGTCACCTATATCAAAGTCTACGATGGGATCCGTGAGGTGTTTTCCTCAACTCGCGAGGCAAAAGCGCGAGGGTTGGATCCGTCTCACTTTTCCTTCAACCTGCCGGGCGGCCGCTGCGACGTTTGCCAGGGCGACGGCACGGTTACAGTCGAGATGCAGTTTCTGGCTGACGTTGAACTGGTTTGCGAGGAATGCAAGGGCACTCGCTTCAAGCAGCAGATCCTTGATGTGCGCTATCGGGGCAAGAACGTGCACCAGGTGTTGCAGATGACCGTGCGTGAAGCAATCACTTTTTTCCGCGAAGTGCAGAAGATAACAAATCGTCTCAAAGTGCTGGATGAAGTGGGGCTCGGCTACCTTCGCCTGGGCCAATCAGCCACAACGCTTTCGGGGGGCGAGGCCCAAAGGATCAAACTCGCAGCTCAACTCTCGAAACGCACCGGCGCCAGGACTCTCTACATCTTTGACGAACCAACTACAGGACTACATTTTGACGATATCAACAAACTCCTGGCCGCTTTTCGCGCACTGATCGAAGCGGGTGGTTCACTGCTGGTTATTGAGCATAACCTCGACGTGATCAAAACCGCCGACTACATTATCGATCTGGGGCCCGAGGGTGGTGACGAGGGTGGACTGGTCGTCGCAACAGGAACTCCTGAACAAATCATGCGTTCAAAAACCTCATACACAGGAAAATATTTGCGCGAATATCTGGCGCGGTCGAACGGCAAGGTCAAACTACCGGCAGCGTGAGAGTTCGGCTGCTTTGCCCGGCTATGCCGACTGATGTGCGGAAGGCCTCCGGCCTTCCGACTGGCTTCTCCTGGAATCTTCTTGTGGCTCTGCCCCAAATTCGGGGCGCAGCCCCGCAAAAATCAAGTGACCGGTATCGGAAGGTCAGAGACCTTCCGCACATCAGGCGGCGAAGCCGCAAAATCCCAGCCGTCTGAGACCCAAAGGTTACCGAGTCCGCGCCACCGCTACAATGCGAAAGCCATCGCTGCTGTAACTTGCGGTAGATGGATTTCTCCGACGAAACGCACAATCTCCGCCACCGCGTAGCATCCGTTTCTTGCTGCTTGCACCACTCAGCCAGGCGGCTCCATTGGTGGGCGCACCTGAATAGTCATCGTGTTCGAGGTCCAGGCACCATTCATATACATTAGCGAGCATATCAGACAGTCCGAAAGCGTTTGGTCGAAGTCTGGTTCCGACTGCGTGGATTTCCGAGTCCGTTTCCATAATTTCTTCATCATTACCGGCTCGACATGCATATTCCCATTCCGCTTCCGTTGGTAAGCGATACGTCATGTCGCGGCTGATCTGATTAAGTCTACTGATGTACTGCTGTGCGTCATTCCACGAAACCTGCTCCACCGGTAGGTCGTCGCCCTGGAGAGAACTCGGGTTATTCCCCATGACCGCGCGCCACTGCGTCTGGGTCACTTCATACTTCCCGATATAAAAAGCCGGAACCGTAACGCGATGACGTGGAAGCTGGTCTCCGAATCCTGGTTTAGGATCGCGCGATCCCATGCAGAAACTTCCCGCGGGTACCTCCACCATCTCCAGTTTCACACCGCCGCCCAGATTCACGCTGTGCGTACGTCCGGTCGCTTGCTTCGGTGAGTCAGCTGAGCACAACTGCGACGGTGACGGGCGAGCAGGCGGAGCACTTTTTTTCGGAACTCTCCTCGTAGGAGGCGGCATCGTTGGAGGCGGCGGAATCCTTAGGTTGGGCGCAGGCCTTGGCATCGGAGGAGGCATTTTCCCAGTTCCCCCCTGAGCGTGGACGGACGCTGAGCCACTTGTCAAAAACAAAAGCGCCAACAGACTCGTCAGCCAAGTTACTCTTTTTTGATTTCTCATAATCTTCAGTCTCGCGAAAAAGATGTCCCCCTGGTGAGGCGACAAGCTGAAGCTCGCCTGAACCTTAGGGGCCGACATCCTTAGCACACCGAAATCCCGTTTGGTCATAAGTACTGGCGCCGCGTGCAGGCCAACCAGCTCGATAAGTCGTCGTAGCGTAGTCTTTGGTTGATTCGTAGCAACCGCCGCGAATAACTCTCAAGTCGCCGCTTGGTTGGCTGCCAGGTAAACCTCTCCCCGGGTAAGGCTTGAAATTGCTGGCCGTCCACTCCCAGGCATTGCCGACCATGTCAAAAGTGCCAAATGGCGACGTGCCTTTGTGGGCAGCGACATCTGCCATCGATTGCCCTGCGCCATTCGCATTGGCTGAACCGTCACGCCAATCATTGCCCCAGGGATACACTCGGCCCTCGCTTCCGCGTGCGGCAAACTCCCATTCTTCTTCGGTCGGCAAACGCTTGCCGGCCCAGCGCGCGTAATCATTCGCGTCGTCCCAGGTGACTCCCGTCACCGGCTTGCGCTCCGCGCCGGCTGGGAAAGATCCCTTTTTCCAGGACGCGGGCGCCCGGCGGTTAGTGGCCTTCACGAATTTCTCGTAGTCTTCATTCGTCACTTCATGGGTGTCGATGAAGAACGCTTTTACCGTTACCTGATGCGGCGGGCGCTCAGCGTCGTCGCCATTCTCGCGGCCCATCGTGAACGCGCCGCCGGGAACGTAGACCATGCCCGATGGATGTGGAATACCCGCCTGGCCCTGATTGTTGGCAGACCTTTCCGGCGAGGGTACTTCGCGTTCCGTTTGGGAAGTCGAGGAGTCCTGGGTTGCGTTTCCCAGGAATGCCCAAACCAGAATCGACCCGACAATTCCCACCGTCAGAAGAGCTGCGACAACCATAAAAACTTGCTTGAATCTTCGAGGCGGAGGAGCTGGCACGGTGCTAACAGACGGTGTTGAGACGGGCCTTTCAGTCGGCGGCATTAGCGCACCGGCGCTCCCGTCGTCTTCAGAACGAATGGTAGAAGCGCTGACTGCTCGCTGGTTTTCGTCTTCAGACTCCGGACGGCCAAACTCACCAAAGCTGTACGCATCCGCGGTTCTACTCTGCTCGTCTTCATCCGACGCGTTTCGCAACGCCCGGCGCATTTCAGCGGCAGTCCTCGGGCGATGCTTGCGGCGAATTGACATCGCCTGATGAACGACTTGTGCAATACCTGCCGATACCTCCGAGTTAAGCGACTGAATCGGCACCAGCGGGTCGGGCTTATCCTCCTCCACAGCATAAAAGCGTGCGGGTGCATCGATCGGCGCGAAGCCGGCAAGGAGATGATAAAGAGTGGCCCCGAAGGAATAGATATCACTGCGAGCGTCTGTCCCGTGTCCATGAATCTGTTCCAGCGAAGCGTAAACGGGCGTGTAGCCGCGCACGCTGCGACTGGTTGCCAGCGTCGGCATCTGTCCCAGCGAGCCTTTTGCCAGACCGAAATCGAGCAGGAATACTTCTCCCTCCTTTGTTAGCTTGAGGTTCGAGGGCTTGATGTCGCGATGCAGGATTGGCGGCTGCTGGCTGTGCAGGTATTCCAGAACTTTCAGCAATTCGTCGGACCAGCGCATCACTTGCGCTTCCGGAAAGGGGCTGCCACGTAGTTTGAGCAGTTCTGCGAGATCGTAACCGGGGATAAACTCCATGATCAGAAAATCGCCGTTATCCTCGCTGAAGTAATCCATCACTTTGGGCAGGGCTGAGTGGCGAAGATTGCCCAGCAATGAAGCTTCACGTTGGAAGGCGCGCCGTGCTTCGTCATTATTCCCTGGCATTGTCTCTTTGAGGGCAACGATGCAATTCACCCGCTGATCGAGAGCTTCGTAAACTGTACCCATGCCGCCGTGCCCAAGTTCGCGGATCACGCGGTAGCGATTTTGCAAAATAGAGTTTGCGGCGAGCATCTCGTGTTCCTTGAACTAAAACGCAGTGAGTCTCCAGGGTGCGGCGCGCGCAAGGGGCGGACGAACGAATCGCCGCGGGCTGAATGCGCGGGCTGAATGTTAGCCTGCCTCGCGTCATTACGCTAGAGTGTTGCGCGCGTTGTTTCAACTCCGAAGTGCAGCTTTCACTTTGCGAGCATGAGCTTGCGCCCAACGGCTGCCAGTCGTGTATCGACTTATGGATATTCCTTCGAGATCACCCGCGACCGATGTTCAGGCTTCGATCACCAAACTCAGCCTGGCCCGCAGACTAGCCTTTGGCGTAGTGATCTATTTCATTTTTCTATTGCTGTTGGCAGCGATTGAGATCGGGACGCGCCTTACATTGCCGCATGTTTCCAGTCTCGATCTTTTCGTCGTTACTTCTCAGCAAAAGGCGCAGGTAGCCGATTCGAAACAGTCAGGAATCTTTGAGGGCGATCCTCTCCTGCTGTGGCGTTTGAAACCGAATCTTGATCACGCGATTTGGGACTTCACTGTCCTTTCAACCAACGCCGAACACCTGCGCACGAAGAAACCCAATCAACCGCTTGGTCCGAAGCGGCCGGGGACGACTCGGGTGGTTTGTCTTGGCGACTCAGTTACGTTTGGTTATCGGGTGCCGCCAGTCTGGCCCGAGAAGCCAGCCGAATACGATCCAACCTGGCTTCCCTATCCGATGTTGCTTGAAAAAGAGCTCCGGAGCGCAAATCCGGGCCAGGAGATTGAAGTCATCACGATGGCAGTTCCCGGCTATACCAGTCATCAGGGCCTCGCCTGGCTCCGCCGAGATATCGACGAGTTGAAACCAGACCTAATAACTATAAGCTTCGGTTGGAACGACGCCAGCTATAGCGACGTTCCAGACCACAAAGCCATCGTAACTACTAAATCAGCAGTGGCGGTGCGTTGGTTGATTGACAATAGCCAGGCCTTTGCACATGCGACCCGTTGGCTCCGATCAACTGATACGGAAAGATCTGCCACGCATCGACCGGCGCCTCGCGTCTACCAGCCGGACTACGTCAACAATTTCCTGGCCATGGTCCAACTTGCGCGAGAACGGCGGATCGCCGTCATAGTGATCGCCGCCCCCTATCGTGACGTGGTCCCCACGGCGCCGGAGGGAGACTTGATCCCGCATTACCGAGAGTCGTTGCGAACGGCGATGCAGGCGCAGCGAGTGCCGTTTCTGCAAGTGTTGGAGTTAACCGAAAAGGCGTATCCCTCAAACGAGGGGTGGTTTGGCGAACGCATTCACCCGAACCATATGGGCCACCGGCTGATGGCGTCGGAGTTGTTGATTCTGATCAATTCCAGCGGCGGATTGAAAGATCTGAAAATCCCGGCGTTGACTCCGTAACACGGGACACAAACATTCATGTCCGGCCACCATGTATTGCTGTAAGCCATCGTGGATCGACCGGGGTAGATTTTCCATTTTCCATTTGTCATTTCTCATTTTCCATTGAAATAACCCAACAATGGATCCCGATGGCCAATGAAAGATGAAAAATGAGAAATGGTGAATTCAAGTTACAAGTGCAACAGCGGAATTCATTTTCGCTCCTACGGAGCGGGATAGAAAACGGCCGGCCCGGCTATAAACATCTCGCCTCTAATGGGGCAAAGCGCAACAAATGTTTTGTTGCACTTCCAAGTTGAATTCGCGAATGACAAATGGAAAATGTCCTGAGGGCGTGTCTCGCTATGATCAGACAGAGACATTAAGCACCGGGACAGGCAGGAATGCCTGTCCTACTTCAAAAAGGTATAGTGGCGCCGGAGGAACAGTATGAGTCTCAAAGAGCAAATCATTTCGGACATGACGGCTTCGATGAAAGCGCAGGACGCGAAGCGAACATCGACGCTGCGAATGGTCAAAGCAGCGTTGATGAATCGCGAGATTGAAAAAGGTGGCCAGCTTGATGACGAGGAGATGTCGAAGTTGCTGCGATCAATGGTCAAACAACGGCGCGATTCCATTGAGCAGTATGAAAAAGGCGCGCGCCAGGATCTTGCCGACAAAGAAAAGGCCGAGATCGAAATAATCGAAGCCTATTTGCCTCAGGCTGCAACGCGCGAAGAGATTGAAACGGCAGTGGCCGCGGCCATTTCCGAAGTTGGCGCCAACACGATGAAAGATATGGGAAAGGTCATGAAGGCCACTCAGACTGCGTTGGCCGGCAAGAATGCTGATGGAAAAACGGTCAGTGAAATCGTCAAGGCAAAGCTTGGCAGTTAACCGTGTCTTACGGAGTTGAAGGCGTGTCAATCAATGCTGACACGCCTTTTCTCGATCAAATTAGGCTAAGTGCTTTAGTTGTCTTCAGACTTTGGTTCACGGTAAGTGATGACTACTGACGGTTTGCCGTCACCGAAATCTTTTCTCTTCGTAAAAGTACCCAGCACTTCGCCGTTGCTTTTCTTCACCACAATCCTAACGATCTTCCCTGACTTTTTGTGCCTGGGCTTGTACCTGTTGTCGTTCCCGCCCATGCAGTCTTCTCCATGATTTTTCCCGCAATTGATCTCTAAAGAGCCTCCCTTGATTATGATGTCGTCGTCGGCAGGAGGTAATTCCGGGGATTGAATCACCAGGGCAGAAACACCAAGGGCCAGAACACAGACAGCCGCAAGGGCAATGATCATGAAACGTAAGTGACGCATCGTTACTCTCCTTTATGCTTAGGGGTGGAAGAGACTGGTAGGCAAGGCTTCCTTGTCTAACCGTTCTACTAAATCAGACAGCTAAAAGATGGCGCTCCTACTCGGAACCGAGAAGCTGGTCAAGTTGTTTTCGAAATCGTTGGATATCCGGGCGATTGAGGTAGGAATTGTAGTTGTCACTACCCCAGCGCTGTTCGAGTTTGGAACGCGTATCTCTTGCCCGCATAGCATACGCGCGGGCCGTGTTTTTGTCGCTCAGATTCTGGCGGGCCTGCGCCGCAAACAGAAGGGCCAGCCACTCTGAGGCCGGTTGGTCCATTCGCGCGAAAACTTCCCGAGCCTGCAGTGCGTTGCTCGATGCAGTTTCGGCATCGCCGGCCAGCGTCGCGGCGGCCGCCAACGCCAGCTGCGCCCGGGCCAGCTCAACTGGATCGTTGAGGTGCCGCACCAAATCTATCACTTCCGTGGTTAGTTGCTTACCGCGTGATCTTGAGCCGCCATATGATTCGCTCAGAGCCATGACGATTTTGGCAGACCTCGCGGCGTTCTTAAACTCGGTCCCTGCTTCCTCAAACACTCTCCCGGCCGCGCTTCGCGCATTGGCAAAGTTATCCTGCCTCAGGGCTGTCTCCGCGAGCACAAGCTGGACTTCGAGCGACAACCTTTTTAATTCGCCGCCCGGCCTATTGGCGATCGCTGTTGCCTGATCCAGAAGCGATCGAGCTTCGTCGAAACGGCCCAGCCGGCTCAACACGTCGCCACGAGTTGCCAGGTTATAACCCATGCTGCGCTGAATTCCCTGTGCGCTATAGATCGCAAAAGCTTTGTTCAAATGGTCGAGTGCTTCTGTCAACTTCTCTTCACGCGCCAGGGTTGAACCTCGCTCCGCGTGAGCTAATGCAATCAGTGACTGATCATTCAGTTCCAACGCAAGCTGCAAAAGTTCATTTTGGCTCTTGTCTACCGCAGCATAATCACCTTTTTGCAGGTTTGCCCGAGCGAGCAGGGCCAGACACGAAAATGTTTCAGAGCGGTATCCGCCCTGCTGGTAAAAAGCTAAAGCGGGTTCGAGATACCGGACCGCCTCATCGGGCTTATTTTGCTGTTGACGCAAACTTGCCAGCGACACCCGAGCTCTCGCCTCATTTCGCCGCGCTTTGGCCCGTTGGGCCAGCTCCAGCGCTTGTTCCAGATACTTTTGGGCCTCGGCCTGCTTGCCACGGACCAGAAGTGAGTTGCCCAGGTCAACCAATCCCCGCGTGCTTAGGTTTTCCATCCCGTTTTTCTGAGCCAGCTCAATTGCATTTTCGGCAAACTCAGTGGCGCGCGCAGTTTCGCCGGCGTCAAAGGCGACGCTGCACAACTGCAGCAGGATCTTAATGCTTTGCGACTTGTTGTCGTTTGCTTTGGCGAGGACCAGCGCCTGTTCAAGTTGTGCGCTGGCTTCGGGAAGATTGTTTCGTTTATTGTAAAGCGCCCCCCGTTGGAACATCACCTCCGCCCGACCTTCAACATTCCCCAGAGCCTGGTAAATTGACTGTGCTTGATCAAAAGACGCAAGTGCGGATGCGAGATCGGCTTGTTGCCCATAGAGAATCCCCAAACGCAGGTGGGCCGTCGCGTATTGAGAGTTTTTGCTGCTGGCTTCTTTGTAACTCTGAATAGCGTTTTTTACGTCGTTATTGTTTTCATGTGCGCGGCCAAGATCGACGAGTGCAAAAGCTTTCTCAGCATCAGACACCTGCGCGGCAATTTGCTTGTACAACTCGACTGCTCTGGCAGAATCGTGCCGGGCGGTCGCCGTAATGGCATCCAGCTGTAGAGCGTCCATACCTGGCAAGACTGCCCGATCCGCGCTGCTGACGCGCAGCAGTTCATCTTTCGCCTGATCGATGTAGTCAAGCTCAACCAGCGCCTCTGCTAAACGTCCATGCGCGAGGAGAAACTCGTCGTCGGCGCTGATCGCTTTTTGAAGCGCCTGGCTGGCCTGATAGTAAGCGCCATCTCGAAGAGCAGCGGTGCCAATGTCATACCAACGCTGTGCCTCCGCGGGCGGCGTATGCGGCTTCGGGCGCGTGAAGAGCCATGCGAACCCGCCCAGTGCAATCAGGGCCACCCCCAGGAGGATATAAGAAATAGGAATTCGCGGTCTTTGCAGGATTTGAGAAAGATTGGTGAAGGTGTTGCTATGGCCGCTAAGGATTGACGGCGAGGTCCGTCTGATTAGCGTTTGACCTGACGCTTCTTCCAGTCGCTCTTTGACAGCATTCAGATCAGCAATCAACTCCCTGGCTGACTGGTAACGTTTGCTGGCCTTTTTTGAAAGCGCTTTCAGCGTAATGAAGTCGAGCTGAGCAGGTATGGCCGGATTAATTTTGGAAGGTGCAGGAGGTTCGACATGGAGCACGTTGGCCGCGATTTCAATAAAGCTGTTACCCACAAAGGGCGTGCGACCGGTGATTGCCTCATACAGAAGCGTGCCCAGGGAAAACAGATCGCTGCGGCCATCGATCGCGCTGCCGGTCGCCTGTTCGGGTGAAAGATAAGCCGGCGTCCCCAGCACTACACCGCTGCGCGTCTCGGTGGAAAGCAGCGTCTGAGCTTCAGGCTCCGAACTCAATGCATGATCTTTGGTAAGTTGCTTAGCGAGACCAAAATCCAGCACCTTAACCTGGCCGCGGTCGTCGATCATTATATTTGAAGGCTTGATGTCGCGGTGGACCACTCCGCGAGCATGCGCTTCGACTAATGCCTCGGCAACGGCGGTGACAATCTCGAGCGCGCGCGCGAGGACAAGTTCGCCATGCTGCATGAGGTCTGTCAGAGTTTGCCCGCGCGCTAATTCCATAACCAGGAACGGCCGGCCCTCGTCAGTCTCCCCGTAGTCGAAGAGCGTCGCGATGTTGTGATGGCTCAACTCTGAAACCGCGCGAGCTTCTCGCAGAAAACGCGCTCGGTAATCACGTGAGTCTGAGTTTACTGAAGGAAACTTTATCGCCACCCGCCGCCCAAGATGTGTGTCTTCGGCCAGGTACACAGTGCCCATGCCACCCTCGCCGAGTGGCTCAAGAATCCTGTAATGCGAAACCGTTTTCCCGATCATTGGCGGAAAGCTGTGATTGCGCGAGTCGCCCTTTGATAATTGGCGGGAGCCTAAAGTTCAGTAACTATGACACCAGAGGCTTTAGGAGTACGCGCGAATATTACGCCACACGTTCACTGTTTTCAATCGGTTGAGCTCTGAGTTCAACGAAAATTTCCCGTATGCGTCCCGCAAACTAAAAGGTGCGCGCCTTTTTGAGACGTCGCACCTTCTTTTTTCGCCTGAGAGCCGCTCTATGGAACTATATCGAGCGCAATCAGTTGACGACCCGAGATCACAAATTTCTCTGGCATCAATTCCATTTCAGATACGGCCGACAGCGCGGTAGGAGTATAGCCTCCCGAACTGCGGTCGCTGTTAAGTGTGGCGACAACCGAGGGCGGCAGGTTTGGCAGTTCGCTGGTGCCAATGACCGCTCCGGGCGTGATGCGGAAGAGCTTCACATAAAGCCTGTCGCTCTTCTTAATCTTGTTGATGGCGCCGACCAGTTGGCCCAAATCCTGCGGCACGAATGATCTCGCTGCCGATCCTTCCTGGAGCGCCCCGCCGTCGCCGACGAAAACGAGAAGCTGACCGGGCGTGGCGTCTTCGGGTATGCGAACCGGAATTCGCTGCACAAACTGCTTGCCCGATTCGGTGCGAACATATGCCTGCACCTCAATGGTTTCGCCGCGGCGCGCTTCAGTTTTATTCAGCGCGATCCGTTCGAGAGTTGCCGCATATTTCGTGTCGGTGGAAGTGATATCGAGCGTAATGCCTTCGATCGTCACATCGTCAAAACCGCTGCCGAGTAATGAACCAATTGGCGCGGCAACGGAGCCGGCGGCGAGTCCAGGCGAGTTTGCGGACGAGAAACGACGATCGAGTTCAATCGTTTGCTGTCCCTTTACGTTGATCGAGCCTTTGATGGAGATTGTAGATTCACCTTGCGCTCGCTCGCTCGAAGTAATCGTGTTAAAGACAGTGATGTTGAGCAGCAAAGGTGTCAGAAAAGGATCGTTGGCCACTTCATAAACAAACGTTTCACTGCGATCCCGGCTGGTTCGCAGGTTGATTTTCACTGGAATCATTTTCGGCGCCTGGCCGAGTTCACCAAAAACGCCTACTGAGCGGTCTTGAGAAATCGAACCCATCATCGCCTGCGGCACGGACAGCTTGAAGGAATTGTTGACGTTTGGAATCACCGTCACCACCGAAGTCTCGCTCATCGGCATGTCGGAAGCGCCGAGATTCAGAAACGGATGTCCAAAGGCGTAGATGCGATCGCCATCTCTGAATGTGACAGTGCCCGAAGCGGCGATTGAATAATCTCCGCGGACAAGTTGCACGCTAATCGATGTTCCGGGGAGCAAGGTCTTCTCGGTAGCCTTGGCCAGCGGAGTAATGCCGGCCCCGCCGCCCGCGCCTGAAACCGGGAGCAGCCCATTCGCAATCAATTCCGGTGAAAAAATGGCGAGCGAGTCCGAGCTAATTCCGCTGAAAACTACTGGCGTGGCGATGGGAGTGATCTGTTGGCCCATCAGCGGGACAAGGCGCGAACCGGCTGACACTGGGGCAATAAGCGAAGTTGAGCCGATCGATTGCTTGGGTAAGCGAAGTTTCCAATCGGTGGCCGCGAGGTCGGCGTAAGAAACTGGACGTGGTTCGGTCGCGACTCGGGCGGCGGCCTCGGGTGCTGAACCTTTTTCAAAAATGTCGATCATCTGCTTAATCGGCGTAATGCCGGCAATGGGCTCTTTCGAAAACGGAAAACTGAAGGCTATCGCGCCGATGAGTTTGCCATCGATGTAAACTGGCGAGCCCGACATGCCCGCGAAAACGCCCGTCTTTTCAACGTTTGCGCCGCTCAGTTTGCCAATAATCAAAGACTGTCGCGGGCCCGGGTAACCCGGAAGCACGCCCAGAATCTCGACCGCGAATTCCTGCGGCTCAGTACCTGAGAAAACCGTTCCCGCCGTGCCTCGCATCCCGGGGCGCAGATCTTCGAGCGCAAAAAACCGTGCGTCTTTCGCCGCGGCTTCCGATCCTTCGTCCGAGGTCCGGGTTACCTGTGCGCCGGCCTTCGTTTTGGGGGCAGGTTTTTGCGCGAGGCCCAAACTGCTGAGGGCGACGATGGCAAAAGCAACAGCAACGATCTTCAGTGATCTCTTCATTAAAACTAATACCTCTTAGTAATTACTGCTCGGCTCCGCTCGGGCGCCTTGAAGTTTGACTATAGCTTTCGTCCCAAAGGCGGTCAAGGAAGTTGCTTCCTCTCCTCAAGTTAGCGTTAGACGTAGCGAACGCGGAAAACGTTCCTTGAGGTGAGTAAATTAGATTAGTAGCGATTTAGCTGAGGAGTTGACCTGTTCTTTACCACGCATGAGCCAGGCTCTGGCGGGAAATCCATCGTGGTGCTGTGATCCCGCTAACTCAGCGATTTCGCTATTTCCGCCCACCAGACTAAGATCGCGACAAATGCACTCAATCGCAGGATTCATCCTGGCCGGCGGCAAATCGCGGCGAATGGGCAAAGACAAATGGAAACTATTGCTCGATGGCCGTAGATTCATTGATCGCATCGCCGACGAAATCAAATGTGTGGCTTCGTCCGTCGCAGTGGTTGGCGACCTTGACGGCAGTTTAACGATAGATGGTACGCCCGCGACCGCAGCGAGTGTAATGACAGTCCCCGACATTTTTCCGCAGTGGGGCGCGCTGGGCGGCGTTCACGCCGCGCTTACTAATTGCGATGCGGAATGGGCGCTGGTAGTGGCGTGCGATTTTCCTTTCGTAACCAAAGAGCTCTTTCTTCATTTGGCACGTGTGCGCGATAACTTCGAAGCCGTAGCGCCAGTGCAACAGGATCAGATTCCTCAACCTCTTTGCACACTTTATCGGGTTGAGCCGTGCCGGCGAGTCGCCGAGAGGTTGATCAAAACGGGCGAACGAAAACCAATTGCTCTGTTACAATCCGTCCACACTCGTTGGGTATCGTTTTCGGAAGTTGAAGACATCGCTGGCGCGGCGCGATTTTTTGATAACATCAACACGCCGGATGATTACGAGCGCATTCTGGGAAGGTAGTGCGAGAGTTTCTTAAAGTGCCGACTTTGCTGCATTGACTCTCGGCCGATTTTTCATGGCACAAAGACGACGGTTAGGCAAAAAACTATTCAAGTCGCTGTTACCAATTCTGCTGGTGTTGTCAGTAGCGTTTGTGGGGATCCTGACCTGGATCGTTTATGGAATCCTGAATCCGCCGCGTCAGGCTTATCTGGTCACGCCGCAGTCGTTTTCGAATATCAGCGGATCGGCGCTCAAAGTTACGGATGAAACCTGGACAAACCGTGACGGCACCAGGGCCCGTGGATGGTTGCTGCGCGGAGGAGAAGGCTCCCCCGCGGTCGTGTTTCTGCACCGTTACGGCGGCGACCGATCCTGGCTTTTCAATCTCGGCATAAAACTCAACGAGACCTCAAACTTCACGATTCTGTGGCCCGATCTGCGAGGCCACGGAATGGATCCGCCAGTAAAGTCGTCGTCGTTTGGCGTCAACGAAGGGGGAGATCTGTTAGCCGCGCTGGATTTTCTGAAGAGTTTGAAGGCGCCCAATCAGAATACCCTCGTTGCTAATCGCGTCGGAGTCTATGGAGTTGAGCTTGGAGCTTATGCGGCGTTGTTAGCCGCGAGTCAGGATCCAGGCGTTCAGGTACTGGCGCTTGATTCGGTCCCGCAGGATGCAAATGAATTGGTAAGCGCGGCTGTCAGTTCGGATCTTGGCGTCAGCAGTCCTCTGCTTTTGTCTATGGCTCGGTTAGCCACCCGCACATACTTTCTCGGCCAGTACTCTGATAAGACATCATGCGAGGCGGCCGCAGCGTTCAACACTCAACACGTTCTTTTGCTGGCCGGCGCCGACGATGGGCATTTGCGTAATTCAACAGTAGCGTTGCGAACATGCTTTCCAAACGGCGTAAAACTGGAAGCGCGAACAGACCTGCCCCTGACTGGCTTCACGCTTGCCTCCGCTACTGGTGAACAAGGCGAAGCTTACGATCGACCCGTAATTGATTTCTTCTTGAGAAGTTTGCGTTGAGGTAGGACAGGCATTCCTGCCTGTTCATCGCTTGCAGTTTGAATTTCAAGAGCGGGACAGACAAGAATGTCTGTCCTACTTCTCTCTGATCACAATCAACGCAATGCGGCCGTTATCCCCAATCACATCGATGTATTCTGGGCTCTCTTCTACCAGTGACGCCAACTCACTGAGCGGCACAAAGACCAACAGCGGCTCTTTCCGGCGAAGACTCTCTGCGATCGCCGGCGCCTGACTTTCAAACATTATCGGTTCCTGATCAGAGCCATAGATAACTCGGCCACCCGCATAAAATTCGGGAGTGCGATCATCGCGCTGAAGTCCGTAAATCAGTGTTTGCGAAAAACCACGCTGGTCTGCGAGCTGAAGAAGATGCTTTGCAGTTTGATGTTCCGCGGATTGCGGAGCCCAACAATGCAGGACAACCAAGACCACGCCGAGAGCCGCCGCAGTGACGATCAACGAGGCGCATCGATTTCTCGAAATCAACAGCAGAACACCCGCCACACCCAGACACGTTGCGATGATGCCGGCGCAAAGCAGCGCTGGATGTCCTGTTCGCCAGGCGAATATTGGCACCGCGCCTGCCAGCAGCATGCTGACCGCGGCGGTGATGCGCAGTGCCCACTTCCCCTCGCCCAGGCTGAATGAGATCCGGCTCAGCCTGTAGCCAGCAAGCAACGTCATTGCCGGCAACACGGGAAGAATGTAGCCGGGAAGTTTGGAAGTTGAGAAGCTGAAGAAAAGGAGTGGAAACAACAACCAGGCAAACGCGAAATTCAGGAGTTTAGTTGTCGGATCCTCGGCACGCTTTCGCTGCCATGGTTTCGAACCCCGGATTTCATCAATGATGAACGCGGTCCAGGGCAGCGTCAGTGGAATCAGAATGAGCAAATAGAAATAGACCGGCGCCGGGTGACGGTATCTATTCGAAACATAGCGAGCGAATTGATGCTGTATGAAGAACTGATCGACGAAGGGCCAACCGTGGCGCCAAATCACGGGCGCATACCAAAGCGAGGCGACGGCCAACGACAATGGCACTCCCCATAAAACGCTCATTAACACTTTTCGTTCAGGCAGGCGCCGCCGGAAAAGCGAGTAAAGACCGACGATGCCCAGGGGAATCACGATCCCGATCAACCCTTTCGCCAGAAGCGACAGCCCGACAAAAACATAAAACCCGAAGAGTAATCTGCGGCGATGGTGCGAGTCCGCAGTCAATTCAGAGACCAGGAAAAACGCGAGGGCCCACGCGATCGTCATGGTCACGATAATGTCGAAACTCGCGGCGCGGGCAAAAACCACAATACCCAGAGTGGTCGCAGCCGCGAGCGCGCTCCAAAACCCTAAGTCAGTAGGACAGACAATCTTGTTTGTGCCTCTCTGATCCGAAGGTTCCGCCATATCTTTCGTTCGGCGAAAGTCCGACGACACAGATCGCCCAACGAAAAAAACCGCTCCCACTGTCAGCAGGCCGGCAACTGCCGCGGGAAGCCGCGCCGTCCACTCCGTCACCCCAAATAATTTGTAGCTGGCAATCATCATCCAATAAAGCAACGCGGGTTTTTCAAACCATGGATGACCGCCGAGAGTTGGCGTGATCAGATCTGCGCGCGTGTACATTTCGCGGGCGATCTGGGCGTAGCGAGGTTCATCAGGACCAAGCAAGGGGAGGTGACCCAGACCGTATAAGTAAAATGCTGCAACGACGAAAAAGAGTATGAGACTGCCGCGCTTGGCAAGGGTTGAAAGTTGCAAGTATAGTCGCTCCGCGATGGAAGTAGGCAGAAAGTAGTAAGCAGAAGGCAGACGCTGCATACCCAAAGTTGCTTTCTGCCTTCTGCTTTCGGCCTGCTGCCTTCTGTGGGATTAACCTAAACCAAAAAGAGAATTCCGTAAACTATGCTTCGCACCGCAGTAATCGGCGTGGGCCATCTTGGCAAACACCACGCGCGCATCTATTCCGATCTGGCTCGCGAAGGCATGATCGAGTTTGTGTCGGTCTGCGATCTGGATGAACAAACAGCACAGGCGATTGCCGCGGAAAGACACGCTGATTGGTCCACCGACTGGCGTCAGCTCATCGGTAAAGTTGATGCCGTTAGCCTGGCTGTTCCCACTGAATCACACAGCGCGATCGCCTGCCACCTGCTGCGAGCGGGAATCCATGTGCTGGTGGAAAAACCGATCGCCCGAAGTCTCGCCGAGGCGGACGAAATGATTGCGGCCTCGTCGCAGGGCGGGTCGCTTTTGCAAATCGGCCATGCCGAACGATTCAATCCCGCGCTGATTGCTCTACGTCCTCATGTGCGCAATCCGGTCTATTTTGAGATTCATCGCGTGGGCGAATTTACCGCGCGGTCACTCGACATTGATGTCGTCCTCGACCTGATGATTCACGATCTCGACATCGTGCAATGGTTGGTCGGCGAGGACGTTGAAGTCAATGAACTACACGCCGTGGGAATTCCAATCCTGACGAGTAAAGTGGATGCGGCCAACGCACGGCTCGAGTTTGCGTCAGGCGCGGTAGCAAACATCACTGCGTCGCGAGTTGGCACTGAAAAGATTCGCAAGATGCGTTTCTTCCAACCGCACGATTACGTCGCGGTGGATTACGCCACCAAGCACGTATCGATTAGCAGCCTTTCGCCGCCGGCCGCCAACGGCGCCTGGCCCGGCGTGCATACGAAGAACCTCGACATCATTGATGTAGAACCTTTGCGAAGCGAAATCGTCGCGTTTATTGAGGCGGCGCGCGATGGGCTGCCATCGCCTGTCTCGGGGCGCGCGGGACGAAATGCGCTCGCGCTGGCAGTGCGTGCGTTGGAACGAATCGCAGAACATACTGCCAAGGTTCAGGTAGACGCTGTGGGTTCGAAGTAACCACGGTGGTAGTCGCAGTCGGGAAGGCGCGCTCGCGCCGGCTCTTCATCAACAGAATCTACGGCAAATGACGCAAGCAGCCAATTCCGTCTCAGAGTTTCTGAAAGAGCGCGTGCAGGCCGGCGACTTCCCTTCCGCTGTTTACATTGTCGGCGAAGCTGGCCGTGCGGTTTTCAAGGACTCTATCGGCAATGCTGTGGTCGAGCCTTCCCGAATTCCAGCCACGCTCGACACCATCTACGATCTCGCTTCGCTCACCAAACCTCTGATCACGGGACTACTGTCCGCTCGCCGAATTGAGTCCAGGGAAATTGCTCTCGATGTTTCTGTAGCGGAATTCCTGCCTGAGTTTAGTCGTCATGATAAACAATTGATCACTGTGGGCCAGTTGCTGACGCATACATCCGGCCTTCCAGCCTGGCGTCCGCTCTATATTCTGGCTGAGGGAAAAAGCGAGAGGGCCCTCGCGGCGATTGCGAACGTCGATCTCGAATACGCCCCCGGCACGCGCGTCATCTATTCCGACCTTGGATTCATTACCCTCGGCTTGTTGTTGGAGAAACTTAGCGGGCGGCCTCTGTCCGAATTGGCGCTCGAAGAAATTATTCACCCGTTGGGTTTAGAACGCACCTTCTTCAATCCCGCCCTTGCGATGCAAACGGGGATCGCAGCCTGCGAGACCGGAAACGCCTACGAACGAAACACCTGCGCGGAGTCTAACGCCGGAGAATATCAGAGCTGGCGAGAGGATATTATCTGGGGACAAGTGCACGACGGCAACGCACACTTTCTCGGCGGAGCGGCGGGGCATGCGGGTCTGTTTTCAACCGCACGGGAAACCCTGATCCTCGCAAACCAATTTCTTGGACGCGGAACTGAAGATGCTCCGGCGGATCAAGTGTCTCTCCTGAAGAACGAAACGCTCGATTTGTTTCGCCAGAACCTAACCGCTGGATTGGAAGAGAGCCGCAGTGTCGGATGGATGCTTGCGGAAAGCAGCGGATCGTCGGCTGGCCCGGATCTGCCGCCGAAGAGTTTTGGTCACACCGGCTTTACCGGTACAAGCTGCTGGATCGATCCACAACACGATCGCGTTTTCATTCTTTTGACTAACCGTACACACGCCCGCGCACTCCCATTCGTAAACCTCAATAGCGTAAGACGACAATTCCACAGTCTGGCGGTTGGAGCGCTGGTCAGATGAGACTCGTGACGTGTTTTTTAGTGGATCACTTTGCCATCGGCGTTAGGGCGCGGATCCCTGGGAAGTAAGGTAAAGGACGTGAGTCCGATAAACACATGATCGCCGCGACGCAGTTTCACTGACATGGTTTCCGGTTTTGGTCTCGTCGCAATGATCGGTTTGGCTGTCGGACTTTCCGGAGTTTCGGTAGTGAGATAGTAAGGAGTGTCACCACTATCGCATGAGCTACCGCCGGAGGGATCGAGCCGAATGCGCAAGCGTTCATAGGCGCCGACGAAACTCGTCTCTTCAACAATCCCGCCCGCAAAGCAGGATTCTCCAGATGAAAGTTCCTGTGTCTTGCTCAACGACACGTCTTCCGGTCGAAAGATCAGCTTGACCGGTTGACCTTCAGAAAATTTCTCAGGGTCTATGCGAGCCGCAACTTGCGCCGAACCAATCTCAACGTGATCTTTGCGCATCACACCCTCGAGAATATTCGCGGCGCCGAGGAAAGTTGCCACATACTCAGTAGCCGGATTGTTGTAGACCTCGGCGGGCGTGCCGATCTGTTCGATCTGGCCCACGTTGATTACGGCGATGCGATCGCCGAGTTCAAGCGCCTCTTCCTGATCATGCGTAATAAAAATCGCGGGAACGTTTACCTTCTTTAGCAGAGCGCGTATCTCACGTCGCAGGTGAGTTCGCGTCTGCGCGTCAAGAGCGCCAAACGGCTCATCGAAAAGTAACACTTCCGGATCGTAGGCGAGCGTGCGCGCGATCGCAACCCGCTGCTGTTGACCGCCAGAGAGTTGCGACGGATATTTTTTTCGATGCTCTTCCAGCTGAACCAACGAAAGCAATTCGGCGACCGTCTTCTTGATCTCCTTGCGCTTGCGTTTTCTGATTCGGAGTCCGTAGCCGATATTCTTTTCCACTGTCATCTTCGGGAACAGTGCATACGACTGGAAGATCACGCCGACGCCGCGCTCCCGCGCCGGTAATTCAGTCACATCCTTGCCATGGATCATTATCTTTCCGGTGTAAGGCTGTTCGAGCCCCGCGATAATGCGCAGGATCGTTGTTTTCCCACTTCCCGACGCTCCCAGCAACACGAGGGCCTCACCTTCCCCGACATCAAACGAGATATTTTGCAACACGCTCGTTTTGCCGAAGAACTTACTTATGCCAACGACGCTGGCCGCGCTGGTAGAAACTGGTGGCGAGCTCTGCCTCAGATCGTCTCTGATCAAGTTTTCCATACGGCTAACAGCTTGTGCCATGAACTAATCCTCAGACTAACTGGCGACGTTTCGCGTCGAGTGTATCTGTTCAGAACCACCTGCGTGGTTCTTACGCATTCTGGTCAATCTACATCAAGCCAGTCGCGGGCAAAAAAGAGCACACTGAAAATCATAAATGAAAACAGCGCGAGGACAATCGCGATTGCGTTTGCAGCTTCGATCTGGCCCTCGTTGAATTTGGCGAAGATGTAAAGCGGCGCCGTCTGCGTGCGGCCAGCCAGGTTTCCGGAAACCAGGATGGTTGAGCCAAATTCTCCTACCGCGCGGGCGAATGTCAACAACGCGCCTGACACGATGGCGCCTCGTAACGACGGCAGCGTCACATGCCAGAAGGTCTGCACGCGCGTGGCGCCTATAGTTGCCGAAGCTTCTTCCAGCGACCGGCTCATCGTGTCGAATACAGGTTTAATAACTCCGAAAGCAAGCGGAAAAGTAACGAAGATGTTGGCAAGGATGATGGCTCCTGCAGTAAACATCGTTTGGATTCCGTGAGGCGCAAGGAAGCGTCCGAGCACGCCGTAAGGTCCCCATAAAAGAAGCAAGGCAAAGCCTGCAACGGCCGTGGGGATTGCGGTGGGCAGCGAGATGGTGACGATCAGTGCGTTGCGGCCCCAGAAGTTGTAGCGCGACAGCACGTAGGCTGCGAAGAGCCCGAAGATGACGTTGAAGACCGTTGCCCAAAAACTCGTGACCATCGAAAGTTTGAGCGCGAACACCGCCTCCGGTGCCGTAAGTGAAGCCATGAAGCTCGCCAAGCCCTGACTGGTTCCGAAAAGAAAGATTGACGCAAGGGGAAGGAACACCAGCGGCAACATCATGATCACCAGCATGCCGATGCTCAAAGGCCGCGCGACATCGAAGCCGCGCACGTGACGCATTGTGGGAATCATGCTGCTCATCTGATTATTGCCGATTCACTTTCGCTGCACCTGGTCCCTGAAGATGCCTTCGATAATTTCCGGATAGGCTCGATCCCATCCGCCAAAGTAGTCGATCGTGATCTCTGTCTCAATCTGTGCAAGCTGCTTGTTTTCCTGATCGAGCGTGGGGTTGATTCCTGAACGGTAGTAGAAAGTAACGAAAGACTTCTGAGCTTCGTCGCTCCAGAGATACTGCATGAAGGCATCAACTACCGGCCGTTTCGCAGCGGTGACGTTTCGGTCGATGACTACAGCAGGATGTTCGCTGAATATTGTGGCTTTGGGAATCACAATCTCGACCGGCGTTTTACCAGTTTCCTTCATCAGCAAGCCCTCGAGCTCGTAAGTAATCAACGCGTCGCCAAAACCGGTTTCAAATTGCGTGCGCGCCTCGCGCGCCGAGCCCGGAGTTGAAATTACGTTGCGCCAGATCGCCCTCAGCGTCTGTAACGCTCGCGCTTTGTCGGCCTCGCCTGACTCCTTTTCCGACTTCACCAGCTCTGAGCCGTACATTGCCAATACCGACCACTGTGCTCCTCCCGAACTTACCGGGTCTGGATGAATTAATCGCACCCCGGGTTTAGCGAGGTCGGGAAAATCACGAATGCCTTTTGGATTTCCCCGTCGCACCAGGATCACGAATGGTGTCTTGTTCAGGATTCCCTTGTTCGGCAGGGATCGCCAATCAGACGTGACAAACCCCTTTTCTTTAAGTCGACTGGCATCGCGTTCAATTGAAAGAATCGCGATGTCGGCGCTGACACCTTGCAGTATTTGGTTCGTGATCGTTTCGGAGCCGGCGAAGGATGACGTGAACTTAACGTCAACGCCGTGCTCGCGTTTCCACTTGGCTGCGAAACCAGGGTAAACAGACTTCTCCAGGGACTCTTTCATTATCGAGAATCCGTAGACGGTTATGTTCAGGCCCCCGCCTTTATCCGCCGTCGGCTCCGGCAAACAACCAACAATCGCGATTGTCAGTACAAACAAAATCGCGCCAGCCAGAAGTGCCTTATTGAAGCTGCGTTTCCGCATGAGGAGTCAGTGACCTCTGAATTTTTCAAAGGCTGTCGGCAGCCTGCAGACTCGTTTTCAGGGGTTATTGGTCTATACCATACCTCGCCGCGGTCTGGAAAGACTCAAGGGCTTGCGATTATGATCTCCTCAATGCAGTATTCGAGCGATTTCAATATGCAACGTTTTCACAGCGGGAGTTTCACCATCAACAAAGGCGCAGGTGGCAGACGCCGCCCGACTTTCAGGGTAGTTTCATCCTGCTTGGCTTTTCTCATTCTGGCCGGCTGCAATTCAAGGTCGAAAACTTCGCAACCAACGCCTCCGGAAATCGTCATCGCCGCCGCCGCGAGCCTCACCGACGCGTTCGCCGAAGTTGGTCCACGATTTACCAGCAAGACCGGAATACGCGCAGTTTTCAGCTTCGGAGCCACTGCGGACCTCGCGAAACAAATCGAAAACGGTGCGCCGTTTGATGTGTTCGCTGCGGCGGACACTGAGCACGTCGAAGCGCTTGAAAGGAAAGGTTTGTTAACCGCAAACAGTCGCCTGCTCTATGCCAGGGGCCGGCTGGTGATGTGGCTACCGCCCGGGCGCAACCTGAAAGCGCAGCGAATTGAGGACATTGTCACGAAGGAGTTTGATCGCATCGCAGTGGCGAAACCAGACGTTGCACCCTACGGCAGGGCCACGGTAGAGAGTCTGCAGGCGTTAGGCATTTGGCACACGGTCGAATCAAAAATCGTTTACGCGCAGAATGTTTCGCAAACGAGGCAGTACGCCTCAACCGGGAATGCGGAGGTTGCATTCATTCCGCTCGCGCTGGTGCCTGTGGGTTCAGGAACCTACATCGAAGTGCCGGAGACATTGCACCGGCCCATCGAGCAGTCACTCGGGATAGTTCACAGCTCTTCCAATCAAAACGCGGCCCGGCAGTTTGTAGAATTTCTCATGAGCGACGAAGGTCAGGAGATCATGTTGAGGAAGGGTTACCGCAAGCCTCGATCGAATTAATCTGACGGCGACCCCATCCATGTTTTTGGCCAGACCGGACTTCGTCTAAACCAATTAAATCTCCGCAGACAACTCAGACGGCTTACACATGGACGGCTGCCCGTGGTATCTTCGCCCGCGGCAAAGTAAACTACGCTCGCCCGCTATGTACGCCTGCGTACATTACTGGTAAACTGCTACCGAATTGGCCGCCGCATCAGGAACCGAAGGCCGCGCGTTTCTTTTCTGACCGCCTCTTTAATACAAGCAGGGGATAGCACACCCAATCCTAGGCTGCACAAGGGTAGTCCTACGTGACGGCCACAATTCAACAGACCGTGATTCGTTATGAAAATATTACTTTATAATCCGGATAATGGCGTCACCCGCAATTTCATGCCCCACCTCTGGATGTTCCTGCTTCAGGCACTAACCCCTCCCGGCCATGAGGTAATTCTCATCGATGGCAATGCCAAAGCGATGAACGATGATGAGATCGTAAACTTTGTTCGCGAAAACAATATTGGATTGGTGGGAATCGGCGCCATGACCAGAATGGTCGCCAAGGCCTATCGCGTGGCCACTGCGATTCGTGCCGCGGGTGTCCCGGTGGTGATGGGCGGCCCCCATGTAACCGAGTGTCCTGACGAAGCGATTGGGAAAGGTGGTGGACCGCGATATGCGGACGCAGTCGCACTTGGAGAGGCTGACGAGACGTGGCCGCTAATCGTTGAAGACGCCGCGCGGGGAGAACTAAAGGAGATTTACCAGCCCGAGCGCGATGACAAAGGCGCGGATCGCAAACCAAGCCTGCAGCCTTATCCATCTATTCCCTGGGAGAAGCTCGATCTGGACCAGTTTAGTCTGGTGCCGAAGATGTTCCGTTCACGTCTGTCTGGCCTGGGAGCAGGCTGGGGATCATTTCACGTCGTGCCGTTGGAAACTGGCCGGGGTTGTCCCTATGGCTGCGAGTTTTGCACCGTCACCGGATTCTTTGGCGACTCGATTCGGTTTCGTACCAACGAAAGCGTCGTCGACGAAATGTTGCGACTGAAGGCGCGCGCGCGCAAAGAACGCGGACAAATAGCCGTCTTTTTTATTGACGACAATCTGGCCATCAATATCAAACGCACGAAGTCGCTGCTGCGCGACATCATCAAAGCCGGCGCCCAACTCCCCTGGGTCGCACAGATCAGCGCCAACCTGCTTCGCGATGAAGAGCTCGTCGATTTGATTGCCGAGTCAGGCGGACAGTGGGTGTTTATCGGAATGGAATCCATTGACCCGGCAAACATGGCCGATGTGAACAAGAACTTCAGCAAGCCAGGCGAATACGGTGCGGTGCTCGAGCGTCTGGCGCAACGCAACGTTTACGCGATCACTTCGTTCATCTTCGGCATGGATAACGACACGGCGGGCGTGGCCCAGCGCACGGTTAGTGAAATCAACTCGTGGCCTCCTGGTCTTCCCGTATTTGGCCAGCTCACACCGTTTCCAGCGACGCCACTTTATGACCGCTTAGCAAAAGCCGGACGCCTGACGCGACCGAAGCACTGGATGGACTTCGCCCCTTTCTGGATGGCCCACACGCCCCTCAAAATGACGATTCAGGAAGCGCGGCAGGAAACCGACAGTGCCTGGCGGGCTTCCTACAGCCCGGAACGAAATGCCGAGGCGATCGATTCAATTAGCGACGCGCCTTTCCGATACCGTCTCAGTCATCTGGTTTCACGCCTTTTCTTCCGCGGCATCTATTTCCCGCAAATGAACAAGCGCGCCTGGCTCAAGCTGGCATTCCAAAACCGTAAACCGATTCTCAGCCTGACCAGAGAAGCGATCGGCATGTGGCGTGCTGCGAAAAAGAAAAAGCCAACTGTTCAGGATGAACTGACCCCTGTGATGAACGAACAGAAGGCTGCGTAATCTGCAACTTCTAACTAGGAGCGCGGGCGTCTCGCCCGCACACCCTCAAAGACGAAGGACCTCCCCCCCACTGCTCAACAGATTCATTTTCGCACTTCGCGCTCATTGCGGGGCGGGATAAGCACCCCACCGCCCGCACTCCCAGCAAATCACTTCTCGATCACGTTCCGCATCTCTGGTATAAAGCGGGCTTGATTCCTTCTGATTCGGCCATGGAGGCAAATTGTGATGGGCGATGGTAAGCGGCTTCTCTTAATCAGCAATTCAACGCTTTACGGCAGCGGTTACCTTGAGCACGCGGAAATGGAAATTAGGAGTTTCCTGACCGGCGTAAGTCGCGTTCTCTTTGTCCCGTTCGCACTTGCGGATCGCAACAGCTACGCCGCCCGCGCGCGCGAAAGCTTTGCGGCGATGGGTTACGACCTGGATTCGATCCACGAGGCTCCTGATAAGCAGCAAGCGGTCATCCAGGCTGAGGCGATCTTCATCGGCGGAGGCAATACTTTCAGACTTCTGAAAACGCTTTACGATTTCGACCTTTTGGAATTGATCAGAGGAAGGGCGCAAGAGGGGATGCCATACATCGGTTCTTCCGCCGGTTCGAATGTTGCCGCTCCAACTATTCGGACTACCAACGACATGCCGATCGTCGAGCCTCCCTCATTCAACGCGCTTGGTCTCATAAGTTTTCAGATTAACCCTCACTATCTCGATCCCAGCCCGGATTCGACCCACATGGGCGAAACTCGCGAGGAAAGAATTCTGCAATTCCTCGAAGAGAATGAAATTCCAGTCGTGGGCTTGCGCGAGGGCGCCATGGTGCGTGTGGAAAATGATTCGGCGCTACTCAAAGGAACTTCCGGGGCTCGAGTCTTCCGCAAGGGCGAGCCGCCGGTTGAAATCCTCCCCGGTGCAAATCTCAACGACCTCCTTAGTTAGCATCGCGCAATCTCATTACGGTTAACTCTAGCGGACGCGTTTCATTGAAGTTGTAGTACTATGAACGCGCGGCGCGGCCCCCCAAGACTAAGCCGCGAGGTGTTCCGTTAATGCATCACTTACTCGCGCGGAGTTGTATATCGATTCTGCTGGCCCAGTCCCTTCTCTGTCCCGTCACAGTCTTCGCCCAGCAATCGCTTCGTAACGTTCACCGCCTGGCAGTGTCCCGTTCGTCCGACGGCAAAGCGTTCGAGGAATGGAAAACTAATTCTCCGGCAACGATCACTTCTGTCGATCATTTCCAGGAGCCCGCGACCACCTCTCCGGAACCAACCATTCGCGTTGCTCTGGCCACGAACGCGCGGTCGGCCACCGTCTCCAGTAGTGGTCAACTAATGAACACAACGGGCGATCTGGACAGCTCGTCGACTCTGGTAGCCCTTGAGGTCTCGCGTGTGCGGCTTGAGCCACGTCTGCTCTCGCCCTCGCCAGTACTTGATCCCGAAACGGGTTACCGGCTTCAAATTGCCGGCACCTCCGAGCGCGCACTTACTGAAACAAGATCGCGTGAAGTGCGCGAGGCCATCGGCGAAGAACCGCAGCTGGTCCAGGACTCGAATACCAAAATCTGGGGACTGCTGATTAGCACTCGTCGCTCACGCGCCGAAGCCGAAGAAATGCGGTCGCGTCTCGAAGAAGCAGGTTTCGAAGCGACGATCATTCCGCCCAACTCTTCTCCTTCAACAAACCCTCCGGCAAATAACACCTTGGCGCAATTGGCGCAGAACCGTTCATCGGATACCAGACCGCGTTCGGCAATGTCGTCGGCAGCAACTCCGCTCCCGGCCCGTTCGCCAGGCGGCTTGCGCCCTGCTGCCCGTTCGATAAACATGCCGTCCCGCGAGGTCGTCGCGTCAGCAGCAGGCGCCGGACGGCTATTTAGTTCCAGCGCACCCGTGACGTTTGCGCCAGCCGATGAAAAGTTGCCGGTGCGTTACGACGACAAACCTTACCGTGGACGCATTGAGGTCTTTGCCAACAAACGCGGCGCGCTGACAGTCGTAAACGTGCTGGGATTGGAAGACTACGTAAAAGGCGTGGTGCCTAATGAACTTTCAGCCGGCGGATATCCGCTGATCGAAGCTCACAAGGCGCAGGCAATTGCCGCACGAACTTATGCGCTGCGAAATCGCGGCCAGTTTATGTCGGAAGGCTACGACCTCTTACCCACCACCCGCAGCCAGGTGTATCGCGGTCTGGTTTCGGAGAACACGTTGTCGTCGCGGGCGGTGGACGAAACGCGCGGCATAATCGCAACCTACGAAGGCGAAGCGATAAACGCGTTCTACACTTCCACCTGCGGCGGACGCACTGAGGACGCCGCCAACATTTTCAATGGTCCATTGCCCTACGCGGTGGGCCGCGAATGCGCAGCCGAAGGCCGTGCCGCGTTAACGCCGTTTACAATCAAGACCTCGCGCGATCCCGCCGAGCTCAAAGAAGCGCAAAATGTTCCCATCGCGCGCGACGTCGCGTTGCTGGCAGTCCACAATTTCACTTCACTCAAAACAAAAATCTCGGATTCGTGGGTGAGCGACGACACGCCCGTGTCCGAGGTTCGTAGTTGGCTTGCCTCTGCCGCAACCCTGGCCCGGCAAATAGCTCCGACTGTTACTGAAGAAGTGAACCGGGCCGCCCCTTTTGCCACTGCATTGAGTACTGCGGTCTTCGGTGAAAGCCGTGGCAACACACTGCTGAACGCCGCGGACATTGATTATTTCCTGGCGGTGCGCGACGCAAAAGATGTCCCTGAGCTTAATCGCGCAGATGTCGCGATGCTCGTTCGCGACGGTTATCTGTCTGTCTTGCCGGATGCAACCTTGCGGCCGCGCGATCCGATTTCCCGCGCGCGGGCACTGCATTCAATAGCGCGCATTCTGGAATCGCGAAACCTGCTCCAGATACAGAAAGGGACCGCCAGACCAACTTCAGACGACAACCTGATCCTGCGCAGCGCCAAAGGCAGGGATGTCCCCGTCAAGATTAGCGCCGACGCTTTTCTGTTTCGCCAGATCGGTGAACAGGTCTATCCCGTTCGCTCAGTGGCCCTGGTTGGCGGCGAGCCAGTCATCTTTCATGTCAGCTCCGCCGGCGAAGTCGACTACCTGGAAGTGAAACCTGCGCCAAACGGGGCTGCCGCAGACCGCTTCTCGCCTTTCACGAATTGGACTAACGACTTGTCGGTGGGCCAGGTGCAGTCGCGTCTGGGTCGCGCCGGCAGTGGGATTGGTTCGTTGACAGATTTACGGGTGGTTTCGCGCGGCAGCTCTCGTCGAGTTACCGACCTCGAAGTGATCGGCACCAACGGCATTGCACACGTGCGCGGTGGGCGCATTCGTTCAGCCCTGGGCTTGCGCGAACAGCTCTTCGTTATCGAGCGCAGGTATGACGACGACGGACGCGTGACCGGTTTTAGTTTCATTGGCCGCGGCTGGGGCCATGGCGTCGGCATGTGCCAGGTTGGCGCCTACGGACTTGCGCGGCAGGGCTTTAGCGGCGAACAAATACTGAAAGCTTATTACACGGGAATTGAGTTGACGAGAATTTACTAGAGTTTCTGGGTGAGCATTGCATCTCGGTGACAGCATACTACCGTGCAACTAGCTTTCAAAGATGCTCACGGTGCGATGACGATAATCGATTGTGTGACGGCAGCCCCTTAGCATATGACTTCCAAGAAGGGCTTCGCTGACTGCTCCGCAACGCGCAACGGCAACTCTGATCCTTCTGCCAAGCCAATCGGATTTCAGTTGAGCAAGCAGAGGCAAAAAAGGCTTCTCCGGTCACCGACAAAAAATCTTGGTGCGCTTCAAATCTTAGATCCGTATGGTCGGCAACTCTCCCCGGAATAATCAGGCTACCGTCGAAACCCGTGTCGACCAGCACCTCAACAGACAAAGAGCCGATATCGAGTCTCACCACCGCTCGTTATTCGAATTAAAGTATCCCTGCATTTGCATCAGGAACGAGGGGTCATCAAACGATGAGCGTAGGGTGAGCCCACTCGAAGGAAATAGAGCAAACCTACATGTCCCGCTCCGCGCGCCTTGTCTGCCGCTTCTACCTCATCCTCTCCAACAAAATAGTCGTTAGTCCCTAGCTCAATTGCCACAATTTCCCCCGAATGTTCGGGCTCAAGTTTCTCAGCCAACTGGTCCCCATACGTTTGCTTAGCGCGGTCAATCAACTCCATGGTCCAATGCACACCTTCGATCACTTTATCAATTGAGTCGTCGCAGCAACCTACCCAACTGGCTTCCTTAAAGGGGGCAACACCAATAGCGTTTTGAGCTGAGAGGGTCCCTCCTGTATTGTCACTTCTTCACCATGCTCCGGACAGATGCGAATCCTATCCGGCAACGTCTTGATCATCTCCCTAGTCCGTGGGATGACTGCAAAGTCGGACGGCTCTATCGGTTTTTGCACTGTCACTAGAATATTCCCTTCACGTCAAAACTCGGTGCAACATAGTATTACATGATCAAGATTCTTCGAACGTTCCGGCATCTAATCAAACAGCTCTTGTATGAAAGAATTCCTGCATCCCCAAGCCTCCTGTTGCTTGGTTCTCAATCTGTCTTAATGCCTAACATGTATGATAAATTGCGCCTTACAGCCTCAGAAAATAGAGGAACCACCTATGGCCTCAACGATTGAACCGCTGCTAACAGTCGCCGACCTCGACGTTTTCCCCGACGACGATGGGAACCGCTATGAACTCATCGGAGGGGAACTCTTCGTGTCTCGTGCTCCCGGTATTCCTCATCAACGCGTACTTAGCAATCTTCAACTGGAGTTCGGTAACTATCTGAAGGCTCACCCGATCGGCATTCTCGTGCCCAGTGCCGGCGCGATATTCAGCAACTATGGCGCGGTGATTCCCGACCTCTGCTTTGTTCGTCATGAACGTTGGGATGAAGTTGTCACGGGCGAGAAGTTCACTGGCGCGGTTGACCTGGTCGTCGAAGTCACCTCCCCGGGAAAGACCAATCGTCAGCGCGACCTCGATGCCAAGCGCGGGCTCTATGCCAGGTACGCCGTCCGCGAATACTGGATCGTTGACACTGATAATCGATCAGTGCTGATTTTTCGTTTACAGGGATCGACTCTCCAGGAAGCCGCCACGGTTTCAGGCGAAGACGTGCTGACTTTACCCCTTCTTCCCACATTTCGTTTAAAAGCAAACACCGTCTTCAACCTCTGACAGACTGATGCGCTTTTCTCGTAATCAACTTATCGGCTCGTTTTTCCTGCTGGCCCTCATCTGGGCGGTAATTCTCTATCGCGTGATATTCTCAGGCGCGTGAGCGCAGTAAAAAACTCAACCGGGTCGGCAATCAACGAACAGCACCCTCGCGGTGTTATCGCTGTCGTGGGCCCAACTGCTTCCGGCAAGAGCACATTGGGAATTAAACTGGCGCTGCAAATCGGCGGCGAAATAATCAATTGCGACTCCGTCCAGGTTTACTCCGGCATTCAAATCGCCACAGCCAAAGTCCCCTATCAGGAACGCGAGGGCATTCCTCATCATCTGATTGATTTCGTTTCGCCTGAAATCAACTACACCGCCGGTGAATGGGCACGCGAAGCCGCAACTAAGATTGAAGAGATCGAGCGCCGTGGTAATGTGCCGATTCTGGTTGGAGGCACCGGGCTCTACCTTCGCGCTCTCCGTAACCCCTTTTTCCACAGTCCTCCAACGGACGAACAATTACGTCGTCGTCTGAACATGCTTCGCGAACGTCGTGGCCCCGAACATCTGCATCGTCTGCTGCACCGTCTCGATCCGAAAAGCGCGAAGGAACTCTATCCTCGCGACTGGCCTCGCGTGCAGCGGGCCATTGAGGTTCGGCTGCAAACTGGAAGCCCCATGTCGGATCAGAAGGCTAAACGACCCGTCGCACACGACAGCACGGGAAGTATGCGAATTTTTGTTCTGAACCCTCCTCGAACGGAACTCTATGCGCGCATCAACGAACGCACGGAGCAACACTTTGAGGCCGGGCTCGTTGAGGAAGTCGAATCTCTCATCGCCCAGGGGGTGCCGAAAGATTCAAATGCTCTGGGCGCGCACGGTTACCGGCGAGTAGTCGAATACCTCGAAGGTAAGCACGACTTACGGAGCGCGATCGAACAGACAAAAACTGACGTGCGCCGTTATTCGAAGCGACAGTTAACCTGGTTTCGGCGTGAGGCCGGCGTCGAGTGGTGCGGAGGCTTTGGTGAGGAAATGAGCACGCAGCAAGCAGTGCTCAATGCAATTGAATACCCTCGCGAAATCGAAAAATCGTCATTTTCTGCGTAGTCGCGGCGTTCTCCGCGGTTCGGGGCTTACTATCTCAGCAAGAACTACCGCAGAGACGCCGCGCTAAAGCCGGGCCCGGAAATTAGTTCATCAGCCGCGCTCGATAAATCTTGTCAGCACGAACTGCGTGTTGTAATCTGTTTGCCCCCCACTTTATTCATAAGCTTCCCAGGTGCTGGTCATGTCAGACGGTAAGGCAGCTCCACAGAACATTCAGGATGCATTTCTGAACACTGTCCGGCGGGAAAAGACGACGGTCGTAATCTATCTCGTCAATGGGGCCAAACTGAGCGGCCGTATCCGAAGTTTCGACAAATTCTCGATTTTGTTGGAAGCTGGGCCGCAGGAACAATTGATCTTCAAGCACGCTATCTCGACCATATCGCAAAACCGAAAGGTTAGTGGCGACCTCAGAACTCAGCCTGGGTCAGAGATAAACACCAGTGAATCAGCGAACTAACTCGACGCCAACTACGGCGGTCAGTAGAGATGCTTTCAATCAATCGATAGCGGCCAATCGGACATTCTTCTCTGGGTAGTCTCAGCGTTCGCTGTCTCCGCGGATAATATTGCCGCAAACACACTCACTGAAGAGTCGCAGAGATCGTCTAGTTGACGCGCGACTGAAATTAGGTCCCGCGATCAACCTACTGGCTCGCCCCAAACATCACATTCGTTTAAACTCTCGCGGACAAATCTAAACTTAACCGAGGCGCGTGTGGCAGGAACATTCATAACCTTCGAAGGAATCGACGGCAGCGGCAAGTCTACCCATCTCCGTCTGCTCGCGAACTTCCTTCGCGATCATGGTCTGGATGTGATTTTGACGCGCGAGCCTGGGGGCACGCCGGTAGGTAATCGCCTGCGCGCCGCGCTGCTGGACGCGAGGGAGCAAGTAGATCCACTGGCCGAGTTGCTGGTTTTCGCAGCCGACCGTGCCCAGCACGTGCGCCGTGTTTTACGACCGGCAATCGCGGCGGGACATGTAATCATCTCCGACCGATACGCCGATGCCACCGTGGCTTACCAGGGTGCGGGGCGAGGATTCTCTCCTGAGTTGATTTCGGAGATAGTTGCGTTAGCCACGGAAGGGCTCAAACCAGATCTGACGCTGCTGTTTGATCTTTCCGTTAGTGAATCGAATAGCCGCACACGTCGCCGGACCAACGGCAAACAGGCGGGAGATCGGCTGGATGCCGAGAATGTGGATTTTCATACTCGCGTGCGCGATGCATACCTGCGCATCGCAGAAGCTGAGCCAGAACGGGTAAAGATTATTGAGACGAGCCGAACTGTCGAAGAAACTCAGGAACGATTAAGAGAGATCATCGTCTCTTTTCTCAGAAGCAGAGGACACGCGATTGAGCGCGGCCTCTCCGTCGTCGAACCAGTTAATACCGAAAAGTAGATTCCAATGTTCGACCAACTCATCGGCAACGATAATGTAAAGAGCCTGCTGCGGCGAATGCTGGAGGCGAAGCGACTGCCCGGCGCGATGCTCTTTGTCGGCGAAGAAGGCGTCGGGAAAAAGCTGTTCGCCCTCGAGATTGCGAAAGCGCTTAACTGTAGAAAACCAAAGGGGGTGGAAGGTTGCGGCGAATGCCCGGCGTGCAAGCGCATTTCAAAGTTTAACTACCCGCAAAGCGCTGAGTCAGACGATTGGAAGAAAATCATTTGGACTGATCATCCTGACGTAGGTATGGTTGTCGCACCCAAGCGAGTTCTGATTGTGGAGCAAATGCGCGCGATAGAAAGTGCGGCAAGTTATCGCCCTTTCGAGGGTGCTGCCCGAGTATTCATCGTTGAGGATGCGGATAAACTAAACGACTCCTCGGCGAATGCGCTTTTGAAAATCCTCGAAGAGCCGCCGCACACATCCTTCATCATCCTGTTAACGTCGCGGCCCGCCCAACTGCTGCCGACAGTCCGCTCCCGCTGCCAAATGATCCGCTTCTCTCCTCTTGCGGCTGAGGAGATTGAGAGCTACCTAACCAGAAACAAGCTGGCCGCCGGTAAGGATGCGCGCATGCTGGCTCGGGTGTCGCGTGGCAGCATCGGCCGTGCTTTGTCGCAGGACTCAGGAAAATTTACCGGACAGCGCGAGTCAATGATGAAAGTGCTCAAAGCGCTGGCCGCCGGTAACGATCAAATTCAACTGCTCCGCTCCGCAGAAGAGTTAAACGAAGCGCGTTATAAAGACGAATTCGAAGTCCGGCTCGACATACTCGAGACGCTAATTCGTGATGCCTGGATGCTGGCGCTCGGTGCTCCGGCATCGAAAGTTGTCAATGAAGATCTGCTGCCGCAGCTTACGGCGATCAGCGATAAACTCGATAGACGTCGGCCCGGAGGTTGGATATCCCGAATCGAAGAGATGCGCGAACAACTCATCGTAAACATAAATCGGAAGTCCGCGACTGACTCGCTGTTTCTTACCATGGCTACCGGTTCAGGCCTCCCACCCAAGAGACGTTTCCTGATCAAATAAGCTCGAAGCTGACCAAAACCCGCGTAGCGCAGCCGACTCTTCTGTGGTCTCTTCCGTCTCGTATGTAACCTCCCGTTTCCGCAAGTTCTCGCGTACAATCCGTACCGGAGAGTCATACCGTATTAGCCAACCAAGGCCCGATTTACAAGCCAGTTTGATCCAACTGGGCGCTTAATTAACGGCTCTGTTATCGGCTGGGACAAGGCTTTTGAATTTCGCTGATTCCCACCGCTGGACCCGATAAACCGTCTGCGCTTAACGTCGACAGTGCTCCTCGACGGTGCCATTTATGCGTGATCATCGAAGTGCGTTCCAAGAACGTGACGGACAGACCCACTTGTCCGATGATGACTTGTTGGTGCAGTTCCACCAGGACCCTCAGCAAGCGTGGCAGTCGTTCATTGATAAATATGCGGCTCTGATCTTTTCTTTGCTTGGCGGGATGGGTTTTGATTACGACGGGGCAATGGATCGGTTCGTTTACCTTTGCGAGAAACTTAGCGAAAAAGACTTTCGCCGGATGAAGGCGATCCGGCATACCGGCAGTCAGGGAGAAATCGTGCCCTGGCTGCGACAGGTCGTGAAACGCTTGTGTATCAATTGGGCCTGGTCGGAAGATGGACGGCGCCGCCTTTTGAAGCCCATTCAGAAAATGAGCGCCCGCGAACAGAGAGTATTCGAACTCTATTTCTGGCGGGGATTTTCTCCGGTGTCAATTGAAGAGCAATTGCGGCTGGAACACTTTGATGATGTCACGTTGGGGGATGTCTTTGCAGCGCTCGATCGGATTCATTCGGAATTGAGCGAGAAAAAGATCTGGCGGCTGGTCAGCAATCTGATGCGGTCGCAAAGAATGGTGGCCCTCGACGACCCCGACGCTGAACCCAGTGCCTCCCTCGAGCCTGTCACAATGGCATTGAACCCGGAAAGTCTTTTTGCCCGGAAGGAGCAAGCCGAGCAGATACGCAACGCTCTCGCCAGCTTATCGACGCGAGAAGCTTTAATGATCCAGCTTCGCTACGACGACGCGGCTTCGGTGGCCGAGATTGCGGCTGTAATGAAACTGACGGCGAGCGAAGTTCGCAAGGAGCTTGAGCTTGCATTGACAAAAGTGAGACGCAGAGTTGTTTGAACAGGCATACATTAACCGCAGAAAACAGTCATTTGTCTGTTGTAGATCAGTGAGGGGTTTTTAATGGAGCGAAGCGAGTGTCAATCTGAAGACCAACTAAGCTCGTACCTGTGCCGCGAGTACAGTGACGCTGAGCTAATGCGCGTTGAAGAGCATCTCGTGGTGTGTCGAGCGTGCCGCCTGACGCTCCTTAGACGGCAGGAAATTACTAGTGATGCGGTTGAAGGGCTTAGCCTCCCGGCTAAGCTGAAGCAGGAAGTTAGCAGAATGCCCCGGCGCCAGTCATCTCTCCTCGATCGTTGGCCCAAGGCGCCCGCTTTGGCAATCGCGGCCTTGCTCCTGATCGCGTTCACTGCCGGGGGCCTCTGGCAGTTTACTTCCAAAACCCGGACTCAGAATGCGAATAGCGAAGCCTTCCGAGCCGATCGCAAGCGACAGGTTTCCTTAAGGGCAGTCTCACCAACCGAGAACGCCGCCGTTCTCTCGCCCGCAATTGAATTCAAGTGGACGCCGGAAGCAGACGCCCTGCGCTACACACTCGTAGTGCTCGACGAATCGGGCGACGTTGTGCATCACGCAGAAGTCACAACGAACTACTTCCTGATGGATACGGCACAAGCGCGGATTCAAACTGAGAAGAAATACTTCTGGCGTGTACGAGCGAAACTGACCGACGGAACAGAGGTCGAAACGGCGCCCGCAGGCTTTTACATCAACTCAAAATGAACATCGACAACCCGAGCGCCCGATCAACGCAGACCGGTTATTGACTGCATATTTAGTACTAGTTAAGTTTGAAAGCGAACGCTATTCTTCTTTGCGGAACTTTGCGTTTTGTCTTTGCGATCTTTGCTGTTTTCACGCCTTAAGCGCAAAGGGCGCAAAAGTTTCGCAAAGAACCAAAGCAAACTGAACCACCACCACATACTCCTCTCCTTGACGCATGGCTCTCCCGTTCTTCAAAACGAAAAGGCTCAGAGCACTGCTCATCGCTACCCTGCTATTGCTTCCGGCCGTGTGGCTGGGGAAAGTTTCGTTAACGCAATACTTGTTTCACCGCGGGGTCGAAGCAAAACGCGATTGGCGGCTGACTGAAGCTGTCAACAATCTCGACTGGGCATTAAGACTAGGCAGCGGGAACCGTCAGGTGCGCCTGGAACGAGCGCTCGCTAACCAGCGTCGCGGCCATTTCACTGAGTCACAGTCGGATCTGGATCAACTGCTCGCAGATGGCGCGCTCGACAGCCAGCTGCGTGTTCTGGCCTTGAATGCGGCCGGCATAAACCATTTCAACTTTGTTCTGCCTGACCGGGCCGTAGCGCTGCACGAAGAGAGCTTGCAACTGGCTCGCCAGCAGGGATTGCAGAAGAGCGAGGGTGAAGCGCTCATCCATCTCAGCCGTGTTCTCTATCATGCCAAGGGTCAATATGAGGCGGCCGTTGGCAATCTGGAAAAGGCATTGGCGCTGGGAAAGCAGCTCAACGACGCTGCGCTGCAGGCAGATGCCCTGCGGAATCTGGGCGTGATCTTCTGGTGGTTCAAGGCCGAGGTTGACCGTCCAATGGTTGAATTCTACCTCCCGGCGCTGGAGCTTTATCGCAGCAGTAAAGATCGGGGAGGCGAAGCCACCACGCTTAGCAATATTTGCCTGATCTATTCCTCCAAAGGCGATGTCTTTGAGGCGCTCAAATATCAAAACGAAAGTATCGAAATCAGAAATCAAATCGGCGACAAAGGCGGTCTGGCCGATTCCTATCTGGCGATGGGTGCAATATTTGCCGGCATCGAGAACCACCGGAAAGCGAGGTCCTATTTTCAGGAAGGACTCAAACTGGCGCAACAAGCGGGTTATCGACTAGCGCAAAACGAGATCGAGGTATTTCTGGCGGGAACATATGTAAATTTGGACGAACTTGATCACGCGATACCTCTCATGCAGGGTGTGACTGAACGCGAACGCGCCAACCCGGTGCTGGCTCGCTATCGTTATGGAACGCTGGCCAATTGTTTTCGTCTCCGCGGAGAGCACGACCTGGCCTTACGCAATTTTCAGATTGCCCTCGAGATCAATAGAGCCATCGCCACTCCAGACCCACGCTTTTCCAGTGCGATGAAGATTTATATGGCTGACTCGTTGATGGCAAGGGGTCAATGGCGGGAGGCCGGAGAGTTGTTGCGCCCAATCCGTGAGAGCAGGATCCCGCTACGCGACCGCGAAGCAGCGGCAATCCTTCAAGGCAACCTGGTTCTGGCCGAATACGCTCGCCACGAGGGTAATGACGAAGAGTCTTTGCTGTATTTGGAGCAGGCGGCCGACCTTCAAGCTGCCGTGATTGCTACCAGCTCGACCAACTTCGTTGCGGGATTGGATCGTCGCGCAATGGACCGGCTGTTTCGCTTTCTGTTGGATCCCCCGCTCAACTTTGATCCCCGGGTGAAAGCTCGGGCCGTGCAACTTGCCTTCAAGTTTATTGAACAGGATCGCTATCGCTCCATCCGGAACTTCATCTTGCAAACTCGCGAGGCGGGTCAGTCAAAGGCTAACCGTGGCGGCGAGGACACGCAGTCTCTGGCTAAGCTGGACGCGCTGACGCGGCAATTGGCCCAGCGAAGTGAGATGTCAAACCCGGGACTGTTGCGGAGCGCATACAGCGCTTACGAGGATCTGGTGCTCAAGCGACAACTGGATCGTTCACGTTATGAGATCGTCCGTGCCGCGCGTCCTGTCAAACTCCGAGACTTGCAAAGAGACCTCGATCCAGCCACTGCGTTAGTGGAATACGTGCTCGCCGGAGACAAAGTATTCGCGCTGGTGGTAAGACACGAGCGCGTCGCCGGAATCTTGTTGCCGGAGGGCAAGGCACAGCTGCTCGAAAGGGCCAACTTATTCCAGTCTTTGGTGTTCAGTCCTGACGTTGATACCGCGGATCAAAGATGGAGGCCTGCTGCCCGCAAACTGCATCAAGCACTGATTGCACCGCTGGAAGAATCGGGAGCCCTCGATCAAGCGCAGCGGCTGGCTGTGATTCCCTATGGCTTTCTTCATGAGGTTCCATTCCCGGCGTTGCTGCGGCAATCCGGTAACGATCGATTCCTGATCGAAGACTACGCCCTGTTCCGGGTTCCTTCTGCGACCTTCCTGCACCAACAGATCGCTTCCTCCCGCGGCTCATTGGGACGTAAACCGTTAATGCTGGCTCTGGGACGAAACGAAACCAGGCTGGATGGCGAGCCGCCGCTGGAGTTTGCGACTGACGAAGTTAAGACCATTGCGGGCGCCGGCGAGATCGTGCGCCTTACGGAAGCCGATGCCAGCGAAACCCGCTTTAAGCAGTTGGCTTGGCATGCCACTCACATACATCTGGCCACTCACGGAGTCTTCGAGCCGGACATGCCATTGCTTTCCCGCATTCTGCTGGAACCGACCGCCGAGGATGACGGAGACCTTACCGCACGCGAGATATTCGATCTTCACTTGACTGCCGACCTGGTGACACTCAGCGCCTGCGAAACCGGCCGCAGCTTTTCCAGCAGCGGAATAGCTGCTACTGAGATTGATCGAGTAGGCCTAATCGAGGCCTTTCTACATGCGGGGTCGCACAGCGTTCTGGCGACACTTTTCCCGGTAAGCGACCGCCCGACTCTTGAATTCATGAAAATGTTCTACGAGCGACTTAGGCACAGGGACAAGGCAAATGCCCTTGCCGAGACCCAACGCGCCTTCCTAAGCGGCGAAGCTTCCCTTTCCAGCGCCGGTACCAGCTACCGCGACACCAGCCACCCTCGTTATTGGGCGCCCTTCATACTGGTGGGAAATGCCCGCTAACGCCCCACCAAAAAGTTTCCTAATCATAAAAAACTGTCTGTTGTAGGAAAGCAAGAGGAAGAAGCGGGTGAGCATCGCGAGCTGCCTTGGCCATAACAGTGTCACACCAGGCGCCATAAAGTGCTCAGTTGTGGGACGACAAATACAGAACCGGGAGCGGTAGCGACCGGGTCAACCACTCAACGCAACAACTCCGAGTGGCGCAAAAAGTGTAACAAGACGAAGTCCAACTTGAGTGTTTCACCCGGTCGCTACCGCTCCCGGTTCTGTATTTGTCCACTCACTGAAGAACGTTCCTTGGGCCGATGAGTGAAGTGCGCTAGCGCACTAACCCGCAGGCACGATAGGTTGCCAAAATAGCAATCATGACGAATAGAGGAGTAAATCCGATGAAACAAACCCAGTTGATCATCGCCGTACTTATTCTTCTGACAGCGGCCACCGCTTGTCAGAGAGAGGACGGTGACGCCGGCACAAAGAGTAGCGCCGGCAGTGCGCAACCAGTTACTGAAGCGTCCGGTTATCCCAAACGTTACCTCGTTGAATCCGGAATCATTGAGTTTGAGATGAGCGGACCGCAGAGTGGAAAAGAGACTATTTATTTTGATAAGTGGGGCTGGCGAGAAGCCAGGTACACGAATAGTGAGTTGTCGATTGCCGGGATTACCCGAAAGGAAAACAAGCTTTCTATTATGGATGGCGACTGGGTCTACAACATCGACCTCGAGCGCCGCACCGGCACAAAGGTCAAGAACACTCTTCTGCCGCAATTCATCGACGGGGCCAAAAAGAAAGGCCAGAACATGACCGAGCTTGGCGAAGAGATGCTCGCCAATATGGGGGGGCAAAAGGTCGGTACCGAACAGGTCGCCGGCAAGACTTGCGACGTTTGGGAGACAAAGAGTCTCGGCAGCAAGAGCTGTGTCTGGCAGGGTGTCACACTCAAGACTCAGGTCAACATGGCCGGCATGCAGATTACCAGTACCGCCACTCGCTTCGAGGAAAACGGCGGTGTCCCAGCTGACAGATTTGTCGTCCCAGGCGACGTAGTGATCAAGGAAAGTATTGACCCTCAGAGCGTGCTGAAAGGAATCAGGGAGAAAACTAAGGGTCGTTGAAAGTGAATTGTTGAACTTGACGAATATCTAAATCCCACAAGGAGTCCCCGACATGTTGTTTCGCATTCCACCTTCGCGGCTTCACTCGAAAATCCGCTTGATAGCTCTTTTCTCCTTTGCTGTGTTGTCATTTTGGCTGGCCTTCGGCGCGTCTGCCGAAAATCGCACCGACGGGCCCGTCGGACGAGAACCGGGCACAGAACAATCTCCTACCGTTTCGACATTGCTTCAAGCCAGCCAGTCAGGCGATGGCATTTGGAAAAAAATTGAAGCGGCGACGATTACTAATCAAGACGGGCGCACGATCATCCCTAAAGCTTACCTAACACTTCGTCTGAACAGGGAGATGCTCGAGCAGGTGCTTCGCCGGGCTCCGATGGAGTTCACGGACGCGGCTCGCCACATGGAGGTGTTAATGACACTACCGCTGCCTGACGGCAAGTTCGGCAGATTTCGGATTGAAGAATCGCCAATCATGGCGCCGGAACTCGCTGCAAAGTTTCCTGAGATCAAGACCTACCGAGGCCAGGGGATCGATGACCGCACGGCTACGCTTCGCTTTGACGTTACGCCCGCGGGATTTCACGCGCAGCTGCTCTCGACTCAGGACACAGTCTATGTTGACCCGTACGCCAATGGCGACACGGAAAACTATATCAGCTATTTCAAGAGCGACTTTCGGAAAGAGTCGACATCGGAATGTTTAATCGGAGATCCTGAAAAGGGCGCAGGGGTGAGCATTGCGGAAGCTCAAATAACAGTGCCGTTGACCGTCCCCGCCAATGGCGCGACACTTCGCACCTATCGTTTGGCTCTGGGGGCAACGGGCGAATACACCATCGCGGCCGGCGGCACAGTTCCCCTTGCGATGGCGCGAATGACGACTTCGATGAATCGCGTCAACGGGATTTATGAACGCGAGCTTGCGTTGCGTATGACCCTGGTAGCCAACAACGATCAGCTCATTTATACAGACCCAGCCACAGACGACTACACGAACAGCGATGGCTTTGCGATGATGGGTCAGCATCAGACCAAGGCTGACAATCTCATCGGTACAGCCAATTACGACATGGGGCACGTTTTCAGCACCGGCGGCGGTGCTTTTGCGCGCGTCAGGTCAACGTGCGACATGACATTCAAAGGACAGGGAGTAACAGGGTTGGTGAGTCCCGTCGGCGATCCGTATGACGTCGATTTTGTCGCGCATGAAATGGGACATCAGCATGGCGGCCTGCACACGTTCAACACCACGACTGGGACCTGCTCGGGCTTCAGAAACATGATTTCAGCGTTTGAGCCGGGCAGCGGCTCTACTCCTATGTCTTATGTTGGCACCTGCGCGCCCAATAACTTGCAGCGAAACGCTCACGACTATTTTCACGTCAGGAGTCTCGAAGAAATGGTGGCCCACATGGCGGGAGACGGCAACTGCGCAGCTCAAACCGCTACCGGAAATACTCCGCCGACCGTCAACGCAGGGGCAAACTTTACGATTCCAAGAAATACGCCCTTTGCTCTTACGGCGTCAGCAAGTGACGGAAACGGCGATGCACTCACTTACGCGTGGGAGGAATACGATCTGGGTCCGAACCCCGCTGGTGCATCTCCACCCGAGGGTGACGCCGACGGCGTAGTGCGCCCGATCTTCCGCAGTTACCAGCCGTCATCGAACCCGACACGCACCTTTCCGAGCCTGCAGTACATCCTCAACAACGCCAACGTGCCTCCGGCGACCTATGATTGTGGCTTGCCTGACTTGTGCATAACTGGAGAATCGCTACCCACCATCACGCGCACTATGAACTTTCAAGTGACCGCGCGCGACAACCGCGCCGGTGGTGGCGGTATCGTTTCAGCCACGATGCAGGTCGCTGTTAGCGCCGGCGCGGGGCCGTTTGTCGTGACGCAACCGAATACGGCTGTTAGCTGGACGGGCGGTACCGAGCAAACCGTTCTCTGGGATGTCGCCGGCACCACCGCCGCTCCAGTCAGTGCCGCAACCGTCAACGTCCTGCTGTCGACCGATGGTGGAAACACATTTCCCACAGTCCTGGCAACCGCTACGGCCAATGACGGAACAGAAGCGATCACAGTCCCAAACCTCACCACCACGACGGCGCGGATCAAGGTAGAAGCCGCGGGAAACATCTTCTTTGACATTTCAGGCGCGGACTTTAGCATTGCACCAGGGGCAACGCCGACTCCGACGCCGACTCCGACGCCAACTCCGACTCCGACTCCGACGCCAACACCTACTCCTTCGCCAACGCCGAGTCCCTTGACGATCCAGTTTGCTCAAGCGACTTACAACGCGACGGAGGACGTGACCTTCACGGTCGTCACCGTCACTCGCACCGGCGACACGTCGGCCGCAGCGACCGTTGACTATTCCACCTCAGACGGCACCGCCTCGGAGCGAAGCGACTACTCGACGGCTCTCGGCACGCTGCGCTTCGCTGCGGGCGAAAGCTCGAAGACCCTGGACCTTCTCATCAGTGAAGACTCCAGAGTCGAAGGCACGGAGATATTCACAGTAGCCCTGTCGAACCCAACGGGCGGCCCGTCCATCGGCGCTATTCCGACGACCACAATCCAAATCACAGATGACGCTTCCGAGACTTCGACGAATGCGATCGATGACGCTGCCACCTTTGTCGGGCAACACTACCACGACTTCCTCAACCGGCAGGCTGACGTTGCCGGCCAGCCCTTCTGGACGGACCAAATCATTGCCTGCGGCGCGGATCAGGCATGCGTCGAACGTAAGCGTATCGATGTTTCAACTGCCTTCTTCCTGTCGATCGAATTCCAAACAACCGGCTACAAGGTCATTCGCATCTTCAAGGCGACATTTACTCACAGCGGCGGACGCCCGCGAGGACTGCCGCGCTACCGCGAGTACCTGCGTGACACTCAGGAGATTGGCCGCGGCGTTATAGTTGGGCAGGGAAACTGGGAGCAGCAGCTTGCTGACAATACGCTCAACTTTGCGCGCGCCTGGGTGCAGCGGTCGGACGTTGTGGATCCATCTGTCTTACCCACGACCATGACGGCCCAGGTGTTCGTCGATAAACTCTTCGCAAACTCGGGAGTCGCGCCGACGCAAGGGGAGCGCGATACGGCTATCGCAGCCTTTGGCGCCGGCGGCACGGACGGCCGCGCAGATGCGCTGCTGAGCGTGGTCGAGACCGGGTCCGTATTCAACCAGGAGTACAACTCGGCGTTCGTGCTGATGCAATACATCGGCTACTTGCGTCGCAACCCAAACGATGCGCCCGAAGCTAATCTTGACTACGCTGGTTTCGATTATTGGCTGACCAAACTCAACAACCACAGCTTACCTGGAGAAGATGTGCGCGACGGGCAGATCGCACTCGGTCGGATTCGACGCGCTGAAATGGTCAGGGCTTTCCTTGTCTCAGGCGAATATCGTGGACGCTTTGGGCCATAACGAATTCTGACCCCAAGGTTGTCCTCGGAGAGACATCATCGAGGGTTAGCAGCAATTCGACAACTGGATGATGGGTCAGCTCTGGCGAGAAGTTCGGGCGGTAACTGTTCACTTTTCCGCGTAGGGTTCGGGCGCAGCCAGACAAGGCAAAGATTCCCACGCTGGCCCAGAATGGACGCATCACGGGAAATCACCGGCCCCTTCGATGGCGATGCCAGGACAACGAAGGTCAATGGGCAACCTGTTGAAGTGCCGGAGGAACGGTCGGTAAGGCCGTAGTCACCGCTCCAGGAAAACTCTCTGGCCGGTCAAGGTGACGGTCGAAGAAGGCGGTAACAAAGCTGAAGGAACCGCCACATCATCAACGTGGATCTGACGGCGACCAAGACGACCCTTCTCAGAGGCGGGCGCGCTATGGTAACGGTGACAGTCACAGGGCTGGACGGAATCAAACGCACTATTCCTCTACACCTCACTACAAGCGGTGTCATCAAGACAGACCGCGGTAATGTTCAGTTCCGGTGGATTCACCCGCAAGACCTTCAGCATGGCGTCGACCGACTCGTTGTTTCTCCCATGGCCACCGCCACAGGGCAGCCGCCCAAGTGGCGGTTTCTGATTCAGTAGCGTAGGACAGACACTTCTCGTCTGTCTGATCATTCGCCTCCTAAACTTAAGATATCCAGTGGCTCCTCGGAAAAATCCAGTCCTCGAAACACACGAACGTTCACGAAAGAAGTTTGGTGTTGCTTCGTTTGAATTAGTGGACGGTTTCCTGTTCCGCAATTAGGATATTCAAGAATTAAATGATCTACTCGATTCGAATTTGCCACGGTGTCAGGACTTTTCAATCAGGCGACGGATAATGACTGAATGTACTTCTTTTTAGCGAGCACAAGTGTAGGCGCAGGATTTCTCCTGACGCTCTTCGTCATGCTCGTTGCCGCCAGGATCATGGCCGAGCTATTCGAGCGGCTTCGGCAACCTGCTGTGGCGGGCGAAATCCTTGCTGGTGTTTTGATTGGTCCAGGCGTGTTCAACTGGGTCGCGCCAACAGACCTGACAAACTCGCTCGCGGAAATCGGTGTCATCTTCCTGCTCTTCACCGTCGGACTGGAAACTAAACCCGCCGCGATCTTCAAAGTTGGAGGAAGGGCGACGGTCGTCGCCGTCCTCGGGGTAATCGCACCGTTCATGGGCGGCTGGCTGCTGATGCGAGCGTGGGGCGCAACCGGCGTGGAGGCAATGTTCGTGGGAACGGCAATGGTTGCCACCTCAGTGGGCATCACTGCGCGAGTGCTCGCTTCCATGGGATTACTCGAAACTACGACCGCGCGTATCATCCTGGGCGCCGCGGTGATCGACGACATTCTTGGATTGCTGATTCTCGCAGTGGTAACAAACCTGGCAGCGGGGTCGGTAAATTACATCTCGCTGGCGATTACTGCCGCGCTCGCGATCGGATTCACTGCCTTCGTGGCTTTGGTCGGGGCTCGCGTAGTTAGGCGTTTCGCGCCCAGGATTGAAAATCTCCGCGTTAGTCACGCGCTCTTTGGCGCCAGTTTGTTGCTGTGTCTTGGTTTGTCCGTGGCTGCGGTCTATATCGGAGTCGCGGCAATCATCGGAGCGTTCCTTGCCGGGATGGCTTTCGCCGAAGCCAGCGAAGACAAACCAACGATGCATAGGCAGATGTCTGGTATTACCGAGTTTCTGGTGCCGGTTTTTCTGGTAAACATCGGCATGCAACTCAACCTGGAGATATTTCGCAGCCGCTCAGTTGTCGCTCTGGCTTTACTGATAACGCTGATCGCGGTTGTCACCAAACTGGTGGCCTGCGGCCTGGCAGCGTGGGGTCTCGGTTGGAGACGCGCCGGCCAGGTAGGAATGGGTATGGTGCCTCGCGGCGAAGTGGGCATCGTGGTTGCGCAAATCGGGTTGGGACTCGCAGTTATAGATCAGTCGCTCTACGGTGTGGTGCTGGTGATGGCAGTTGCCACCACGCTGATCGCCCCGCCCTTCCTGCGACTGCTGTATGCTCCGAAACCCGGGACTGAGCGCGCGGAGAGTGCGTGAGATTAAAGCCTGGGTGAAGCGAAGCGGAATCCAGGATACAGCACCAACCGAAGTAAAGAGCACGGGGCAGCAACGTCTAGTTACTGCCCCGTGCTCTAGTTTATTCAGGTGAGATCTTCCTTGCTGAGGGTCACCCTACTGGGCCACAGCACGTGAACGGGGCGGAGAAGTAGCCGATCTCGCCGTTAGCGTCCGTTACGGTCAGGGTGATAATCCTGGTTCCGTTGCCGGAGCACGGGACGACCTTGATTTGCCCGCTCCCTGATATCGGCGGCGGACCCCATTGGTAAGTGTAAGGAGCTGTGCCCCCGGACACTTCGGATATACAGAGCAGCCGGCCATATGCAATACATTCACAGGTTACCCCGACGACTGGGGGTGTTGGCATCGCACTATGTTTGACAGCCGCCGTCGACGTCGCACTAGGTTTGACGACGGTGGTCGGCACGGCGAGAGCGATGAGCGCAAGGATCAAAGTTAGAGTTAGTTTGTAACGCATTGTGAGTCTCCTTCTATGAAGTAGCGGTTGAAACGAGTGAGATTTAGGGGCTTCGCACTTGGGGGGAAAACACAATACGCCCGGCCGCGCAAGGTGTCAACGATTACACAAGCAAGCACGCGAAGTGTGCGTCAGCATAAACAGAAGTGAAGAAAGGGCGAGCGCGCGGGTGGCAGCTTGCTCTGAAGATTCTGTCGCCCACTCCGCGGGCTCAGTCCGATTCGGGCATGGGGTCAACGCCCCAATATTCAGGGTTAGGGCGAAGTCTCCCGATGAAGTCAAAAACGCAGCAGTGGGGCACGGCATGCGGTGCCCCTACGAGCTGCAGATCTCCTTACGATCGGGCTAAGGCCGTGGACCAACCTGATGGAGTTTCTATTTAGCGGCGGCGGCTTGCGCTGCCGCTAGTTTCTGCTGCAACTCCTGCATCAGCTTCTCCATCTTATCGATTTTTGCCAGCGCTTCGTTCATCGTGTAGTTGCGCGGAGGTTTTACGTTTGGATTGATCATGCCCTGAAGTTTTTCGAGGGCCCTGTCCTTTCCGGCTTTGGTGCGAATATCGAAAAATGATCCAATGCCTTTATAAATCTCTCCCAGTGCGCCAATGACACCTGCCGGCAAAGGACCTCCGCCTAGCTCGCCGGCAACGGTTTGAAGAAAGTCGCCCACGGTTTGTCCGGCTAGTTGTCGCAACTTATCGAACATGTAGTCCAACGGGTCGGGGACATTAGTTTTGGGCTTGTAGGTGATCAAGCCCAACTTTTCAATATTGTCGAGGAGATAATCAATTTCGACGGCTCGCGCTTCACGGTTCTTTTGCTCCTGCCGGCGCCGCTCGATATCTTCAGCCCAAAGCTTTTCCTGCGCCGCTTTATCTGCTGCGGCTTTGGCTTCTGGTGCCCGGGCTTCCGCAGCTTCTTTATCTTTAGCAGCCTGGGCTGCGGCAGCCTCCTGTTGCGCCTTCAATATCTCCTTTTCTTTTTCGGCTACGGCTGCTTGCGCGGCTGCCAGCGCCGCAGCGGCCCTATCGGCTTCGGCCTTTTTCTCCGCTGCCTTTTTGGCGGCTTCGTCTGCCGCCGCTTGCTGATTACCGGCGGCGTCGGCCTGCGCATCCCTGAGCGCCTTTTGCGCCGCTTCGAGCTCGGCCTGTGCCTTCTCAAGAGCCGCTCGCGCAGCGTCACGTTCCGCCGTTGTGCCTTCGCGGTTCGCCCTGTCTCTCTCTTTCTCAGCTTCGGCGACTGCGGCGCCGGCTTTGTTTACGTCCTTGACCGCCTCACCGACCGCTTTGGGCGCGGCTTCGGCCTGCGCTTTAGCATTGCGTGCGTCTTGTGCAGCAGACTCCGCGGCTTGATCGGCCTGGTCCTTCGCTTTCTGGGCGGCAGCTTCTGCCTCGCGCAGGCTCTGCAAATCAAGCGACATCGCATTTGTCACGCCCGTGCCCTGTGCGGCTGGTTGATTGGATGGTGGCTGGTTCGTCGCCGCCGGACTACTCGGCGGACTGGTAGCGGCAGCGGTTGGACCGGTCGTGGGTGATTCTGCAGTCACGCGCAGGATCACTTGCAAAACTTCCCGGTCCTGCGTGCATGCCCCTTCGCTCTTGCACGTCTGGCAAAGTACCAACACTGTTCCCTCGTAAACACCGGGCGCGAGATTCTTCGTGTCAAACTTCACCGGCACGAGTTGCGCAGCTCCGCCTTTCACGTTTACCTGGGTGGCTGAGAAGTGAAGGAAAGGCAGTCCTTGAATCTGAATCTGGAACTGATGGTTTTTCGAGCAGCGATTGACCACCGTGAGCGTGCTGTCGGCGACAGTGTTTGTCTTGAGCGTCACGTCCCACGCGGGTGGCGGCGCCGGTTGCTGCGCGGCAACCACGGCCACCAACGCCATGTGCAATAACACGCAAAAGAAAGCTCGCTTCATGGAGTGCCTCCTAAGAATAATTGACAGCGGGTCGGTGTCACGAACAACTCAAAGACTATTTTGGACAGGCGTTGTCGCTCACATTTCCGTCGGTGATCGAGACGCTGGCTTTGGGTGATGTTGTTTCAATCTTTGCGTCTCCCGCCTTGGTACACGCATCAAGTCGGGCGAACACTCGCCGATCAGGCGCATTGTGAGTGAGCACGATGACGCAGCCCTTCATCGCCAGCTTGCCCTTCCCAGTCAGGCTTGGGCCACCAGAAGGTCCCGGCGGTGTACCGCTCGGTGCGCTGGTTCCGCTTGAAGACGGCTGGCCCCCCGAAGTCGGGGATGGATTAGGGTTTGTAAAGATGTAATCGCCGGTAAACGTATTCCACAAAATTCCTGTTCGACGATTGGAGTCGTCTGTCAGGCAGACGTCGAATCGGTTCACAATTACAGTAGCGACCACGGTGAAGCCGCCACTCTGTTGGCCAGTGATTGATCTGGTCGCCGTGTAAATTCCGTCCCGATTCACCTCGGCCGGTGTAATCCTGAGGTTTTGAAAGTTGCCGCCGTCCATTGAAATCACGCCCTTGGAATCGAGCTGGAGCGGCACCTCCCTGGTGATTCCGGCAAGCCCACTTACCTTCACCGTCAGAACGGTCCGCTCACCCTTTAGCAAGTCAGTCTTCGGTGCGCTCAGATTTACGCCGAGGTTGCGGTAGTTGCCACTGGCTTTTGCGTTCCCTTCTGTCAGGTGAAGCCTGGTCGATCCGATCACATCCGCGGGCGCGGCGAAGACAGCCTTGCGCGGCGACTCGGCAATTATGTCGACCCTGCCAGTCTTGTCGCGAGCTTCCCCATCGCCAACTCTCAGTTCCGTATTTGTCCCATTGCCATCAAACGGACCGGTTACAACGATGCTCCTGCCGGTCTGTCCAACCGGCTGAAAGAAAAACGGAGGGTTAGTTGCCGTTGGACCAGGCGTGATTACAGCGCCCGAGGGGTGCGTCGGATGGTCGACTTTCGGATCGGGTGTGGTAACGGCACCCGAAGGCGTTGCGCCGTTAACAGCGTTCGGAACCTCACCGAGCATTTGGTCAAGTAGAACTGAAGTCTGAGCCAGCGTTTTGCCTTCACGGTCGGCGACCGCAATCGGCAGGCTCCCGTCTTTTCCAGAAACGTGAGCGGTGTAGATCCAGAAGGTATGTTGGATTAGCGGCTCCCGTTCCTTTTCCGGGCTACCGGAAAAAGGCTTCACAAACGCGCCATCAATTAGCAGCGGGAGACCAGCTAGCGCTTCCTGGTTCTTCGCGCGCTCGTCGGTCGTTTGCCCTTTCGGCTCGGTCGTCACCGTACCTGAGATGGTGTCACCGGCCCTCATGTCATCCGGAAGAATTACGGCCACCGTACCGGGATCGAGCACCAAGGTAACCTTGATAATTCCTCCACCGGTGGTGATGTTTGGTTTCTGAGTGGGCGTCTGCGATTGAGTAGAAATGTCGCTGGCGCCAAAAAACGCGCACAGGGATACGGCGGCGAGCGCTTGCACGAAGCCGCGAAAGGCGTGTCGGGTATTCATTTTAGACCTCCGAAAAATTGAACGACGACCAGAACCTGCGCACAAATTACGCAGCTGGCGCTTAATCGGATTGACCCATGGCTGGACGAAACGCGAGGTAAGATAATTGCGGATTAAAAACGAGGTACGATCTATCACCAAGCAGGGCTTAAGTCAACGCTTGTTAGGCCAGATGGGCCAGCCGGCCTCAAGGCAAGCTGACGGCCTTACGCTAAAAACAAAAGGGATTTCTCACGGCTCTCCGGTGGTCTTCGCTGCGCTGCGACTACCGGTTACTTTCTTGCAGCCTTTCAGGCTGCCCTTAGTTTGACGCTATCGTTAGCTGATTGAGACGAGTTGAGGTTCGTCGGGCGCGAGGACGGTGGCTTTCTTTGCCTCGATCTCGCCGAGGAGTTTTTCAGTTTCCATCACAAATGCTTCGACTATATCTTCGCCGGCGACCTTGCGCATCGGGATGCCGTCTTTAAAGATCATTCCGACGCCGCGGCCAAAGGTAACGCCGAGTTGCGAATCGTGCGCTTCGCCCGGGCCATTGACGGCGCAACCCATGATCGACAAATGCAGCGGCTCTTCGATGTGGGCCAGACGCCGCTCAATCTCAGTGACAATCTCAACAAAGTTGTCCACGTCCAGGCGGCCGCAAGTAGGACACGCAACGACCGTGACACCGCGCGAACGCAGTCCAAGCGATTTCACAATCTCCCACGCGACTCGCACTTCTTCCTGCGGTTCCGCCGCAAGCGAAACACGAATCGTGTCGCCGATGCCCTCGTGCAGGAGTATGCCGAGACCAATCGCGGATTTGATCGTGCCGCTGAACGCGGTGCCCGCCTCGGTGACTCCCAGATGAAACGGGTAGTCAACTTTCTCCGCGAGCAACCGATAGGCAGCAACTGTTCGATGAACATCTGAAGCTTTCAGCGAAATAATCGTGTCGGTGAAACCGAGGTTCTCGAGGATGTGGATGTGACGCAAAGCGGATTCGACCATCGCTTCAGGCGTCGCCGTTCCATACTTTTTCAGGAGGTCCTTTTCGAGCGATCCGCCGTTGACGCCAATGCGAATCGGCACCTTTTGCGCCTGCGCGGCGCGAACTACTTCAACGATGCGCTCATGCTTGCCAATATTTCCTGGATTCAAACGCAACTTGTCGATGCCTGCTTCAAGCGCCAATAAGGCGAGTTTGTAATGGAAATGAATGTCGGCGACGAGAGGCACGTCAGGAACGCGCTTGCGAATCTCTTTCAGAGCAATCGCAGCCTCGTTGTCGGGCACAGCCAGACGCACAACTTCGCATCCCGCGCGCACCATTTCTTCTATCTGAAGAACTGTAGCGTCGACATCAGACGTGTCCGTCTTTGTCATTGACTGCACGACAACCGGCGCGCCGCCGCCTATCTGTACGTCCTTAACCTTTACTGCTCTCGTCTGTCTCATAACACCCAGTCCAATGTCCAAAGTCTAAAGTCCAAAGTCGATGCAGATCGCCAATCTCTCTCAGGTCCGCGACTTTGGACCTTGGACTCTGGACGATTCTTATTTTGCCGGTTGCGTCGCCGCGGGCGGATCTGCTGAGCCTCGCCAGTTTGACGCCAGCTTCAAAAAGTCGTTGCCGATAACAAAGACCATCAGCAGAATCACCATCACAAAACCGACCTGCTGAATTCGCTCACGCACGCGCATTGAAATTGTAAGCCCAACTGTCGCGAGCAGGCCCTCTATCAGCAACAGGAAAATCGCGCCACCGTCCAGCACAGGAATCGGGAGCAGATTAAAGATTCCCAGATTCAAACTCAGAAACGCGAGGGTGGTGAAAAATCCGCTCCAGCCAAATCTTTCTACCGCGGAGCCGGCAGCCTTGTAAATTCCGATAGGCCCGGACAGGGTATTGCGCGCCGAACGCTGTCCGGTAAAAACCTGTCCCAGAGCTTTGCCAGTAAGCTTGATAAGTTGCAGGTTAGAACGCACGGCATATCCGGCGGCGGCGCCGATACTCGGCTTGACCAGAGGAAAAGCATCAGCCGGCAACAACCCCAGGCGTTGGGTGCCGTCTGGTAGTCGACGAGGCGTCGCTGTTATATCCTGCCGCTGACCACTTCGCTCCACCGTAAGCGTGATTGGCTCCGATTGGTGTTCTCTAATAAAAGCTCTGACATGTTCAGCGCTGCGCACAGTTTGACCACCAATCGCCACCACTCGATCCCCAGGTTTAATGCCGGCCTCACCAGCGGGAGCATCCATCGTCACTTCGCGGATGACCACGGGAAAGCCGCCATTGTCCGGGAGAAAATCGAGAGAACCAACCGTCTCGTCTTCTTCCTTACGCGCAGTTGGGACAATTGTTAATGGAATCCGTTGACCGTTGCGCTCAACCACCAGCGGCAGCGCGTGACCCGGTGATAGAAGCTCATCGCCACGAATGGTGTCCCAATCAGGGTTTTCCGCGCCGTTGAAGGAAACAATGCGATCGCCCAATTGCAGGCCAGCAATTTGAGCCGCCCCGCCAGTTGCTATGTAACTGACAATCGGGTGTGGGCTCGCCGGCACGCCATACATCAACGCGGCTGCGAACGGAATCGCGAGCGCCGTCAGCACATTCATCACCGGACCCGCAAGCGCCACCAGAATCCGCTGATAGCGCGGTCGCAGATTAAACTGCTCTCCGGGCGGAATGTCGCTGGCGCCCTCGCCCTCAATCGCGGCGTTGGATTCGTCGCCGCCGAGCTTTACATAACCGCCGAGCGGAATGGCCGAAACGCGATAATCCGTGTGGCCCCACTTCTTACCAAACAAGCGCGGTCCAAAGCCGACGGAAAAGGTCTCGACGCGAATCTTCAGGAGCTTCGCCACCAGAAAGTGGCCAAACTCGTGAATGACCACTGCCGAACCAAGAATAAAGATGAACGCTGCTGGATATAATAGATAATTCATTACCTAAACTTTTCCCTCTTCGAACGCTGCGGAACGGCGAACCCGCCGAGCGGTGTTTCAAACCAGCACAGATTTGAGTTTACGCGGCGTCTAATGGCGCGTCAAACCTAAGAAAAGTTGCTCAGCGGCTCGACTCAACCATAGTACGGGCTGTTGGCACGTATCAAAGGCAAATCCACGAAGCAACACGAAACTTCACAAAAGACCGCCCCTTTCGTGTTGTTTCGTGTGACTTAGTGGACCGTTAAATAACGATTGGTGGCTAACGGCGTCCCCGCCAACTGGCCTCTTAATAACTAGCCGCCGCTCGTGACAGTTTTTCTACTTCCAGGACTGCGGCGACGCGCGCCGAGCGATCGGCTTCCAGTATTGATTCGAGCGAGGCGGCAGGCTGGAGGGCGTGGCCATCCATCACCGCTTCGATAATTCGCGGAATGTCGGTGAGCGAAATTCTTTCTTCCAGGAAAGCCGGCACCGCGACTTCATTCGCCGCATTCATCGCCGCCGGGAGTGTGCCGCCTTCGCGCAGGGCGCGATAGGCAAGCTCGATACACGGAAACCGCTGGATGTCAGGGGCCTCGAAATGAAGACTGGATAACGCGGTCAGATCGAGTGGCGGGAGATCGCAAGCGTGTCGCTCAGGATACGTCAGCGCATACTGGATCGCATGGCGCATGTCCGTAACACCCATTTGCGCTATTACCGAACCGTCGACCAGTTCAATCATCGAATGGACCACTGACTCGGGATGCACGACAATTCCGATCTCATCGGGACTGAAACCGAAAAGCCAGTGTGCTTCGATCACCTCGAGGCCTTTGTTCATTAGCGTAGCGGAGTCGATAGTTATTTTCGCCCCCATGTTCCAGGTCGGATGCCGCAGCGCTTCGGAAACGGTCGACGCTTCCATCTCAGTTTTGGTCCAAGTGCGAAAGGGTCCGCCGGAGGCAGTAAGAACGATGCGGCGGACTTCCGAACGCTTTTCACCGCGGAGACATTGATGCAGCGCATTGTGTTCGGAGTCTACCGGCAACAACTCAGCCCCCGACTCCCGCGCCGCTTTAGTCATTAGTTCGCCGGCCATCACCAGCGTTTCCTTGTTCGCCAGCGCCACTCGCTTCCCTGCCTCGAGCGCGCGTAGCGTCGGCACGAAACCTACAGCCCCCACAGTAGCGGAGACAACTATGTCGGCCTGCGCATGAGTTGCGACCTCAATCAGGCCCGGTTCGCCCACGATGATGCGCGGCAGATCCACATCCAGTTCAAAAAGGAGTGCACGGAGATCATGTGCTGCGTTCTCTGAATCCACCGAAACCACTTCAGGCAGGTATGACGAAATTTGCCTCGCCAATTCCTGCACGTTATGTCCAGCGCCAAGTGCGACCACGCGGAAGCGCTCAGCGCCCAGCGATTCGACGACGCGCAGAGTGTTGCAGCCGATCGACCCAGTCGAGCCGAGAATTGCAATTCCTTTTGGGCCGCTTTTGAGAGTCATGCTATGCCGCTAACGCAGGACAAACATTCTTGTCTGTCCTGATTTCAGCTAACGAGAAGTGGACAGGCAGGAATGCCTGTCCTACAAGAAACGCTCTGGCCTCATATGGGTTGAGCAGATCAATCGTTTGTCCACTTTCGTTTTTGTAGGACGCGGCAATCACTCGCCAGGGCTTGCCGTTGCGATAGATCAATTCGAGAGTGGCCGTCACCGTCTTTCGTTCGCCCACAACTTTCAGACTTAACTGGGCTGTGCCGTCGCCACTGTCGAAGTTGATATTCCCGGTTATGAATTTGCCAAACTCCCTGATCTCGCCGATGTCCTCTTTGAGCTTAGCGTTGTTTCTCAAGAACTCGCGCGAAACCTCCGCCGCTTCGCTATTCGAGATTCCATAAAAGATCGAGCCCACGATGCCGCCGACAAAAATAAGTACAATCAAGCCCAGCACCACTACGATGGACACGACAATCAGCAATATTTTTTTGGTAGTCATTCTCAAAAAAGGCGCGGGCCGAAATAAAAGTCAGCAAAATAGTAGAGGAGCGGTGCATTGAAGAGCAAACTATCTAAACGATCGAGAATGCCTCCGTGTCCGGGCAGGATTTTCGCAGCGTCTTTTGCGCCTGCGCCCCGTTTCAGCGCGCTTTCCGTCAGATCACCCAGGATGCCGAGGATTACCATTACCGCCGCCAAAGGTAGCGCCCACTTCAAGGGTAGCTCACGGAAAAACCAAAAGTGCGCGAGGGTCGCAAAAGCGAGCCCAGCTACGATTCCGCCGGCCACACCCTCCCATGTTTTTCCTGGACTGATCGCCGGCGCAAGCTTGTGTTTGCCAATGGCCCGTCCGACGTAATATGCGCCGGTATCAGCGCCCATCAGTACGAGAAAGAAAAACGACAAGACGTGCGCGGCAAGTTGCTGTTCAAATCCCGTGCGGATAGCGACGAGATGGCCGCCCAGCAAAACCACGTAGAGCACGCCCAGCACGGTCGCTGCGGAAGAGACTATCAGCTTTTCGAAGGGTGCGCCCTTCAGCGCTGCTGCGACCAAAGTGCAAATGGTCAGAACAATAATGGTCAGGGCAATAGTTTGATGGTCCAGGCGAGGTCTAACCACAGGCGAAGCAAAATAGCAGATTGTGAAAAGCGCTGCCCCGCCAAGATAACCGGCCGCGGCGTTGGCCTTCGCGCCCTGCTTTGCTGAGAGAATATAAAACTCGTAAAGACCGAGTGTCATGGCCGCGCCGGCCAGCAATACGAACAAGGGCAGCAACCATGGAACCAGGATGGACGCGATGAGAATCGGAAGAACGATTAGGGCCGTTATGATGCGGGACATGCTGGTCGGTGGTCAGTCGTCAGTGGTCAGTGGCCAGTCGTCAGTAGTCAGTAGTCAGGCTTTGGGCTTTGGGCTTTGGGCTTTGGGCTTTGGACTTTGGACTTTGGACTTTGGACTTTGGACTTATTCATTTGCCACCAGCTTCAACCCGCCGAAACGACGATCGCGACGTTGATAATCAACAATCGCTTCCAGCAGGTGCACGCGACGGAAGTCTGGCCACAACACGTCCGTCACGTAAATCTCACTATACGCGGCCTGCCAGAGCAGGAAATTGGAGATCCGCAATTCGCCGCTCGTCCGCACCAGCAAATCCAAATCAGGCATCGTGCGAGTGTAAAGCTCGTTAGCGATGCGCTCTTCAGTCAACTCGTCCGGGGCGTTGCCTTCATCTATTAACCGGCGCACCGCCGCGCGCGTCGCATCAACGATCTCTGCGCGTCCGCCGTAATTCAATGCGACCGCCAACGTCATCCCGGTATTTTTCGCCGTGCGTTCAGTCGCCTTTTCGATCTCGCTCCGCACACTCCTGGCCAGCGCGCCAGTGCGTCCGATAGTTTGAAAGCGAATATTCTGCCGATCGATCTCGTCCAACTCGAGACGCAGGTAACGACGCAACATGCGCATCAAGGCGTCAACCTCATAACGGGGGCGCTTCCAATTCTCGGTGGAAAAGGCGTAAAGCGTCAGCGCGCCCAACCCCAGACGGGCGCCCGTATCAACAGCGGCGCGCACCGCCTCAACGCCGGCCCGGTGACCAGCAATTCGCGGCTGGGCCCTTTGCGCGGCCCAGCGACCGTTGCCATCCATGATGAGTGCAACGTGACGCGGCAGGCGTTCCCAGGCAATCGACGCGAGCAGCCGCTCCTCGCGTGAGCCTGCTTCAATCAGTCCTGTGAAATCTGAAAGCATATCGATCGAGAAAACAATCCGATTAATGAGAAGGCATTACATTCTTGCCACAAGGGTTGTCTCTGTCAATAAACCATTCGAACGAGGTCGCTTCTTGAAAGTGATCTCATTCGTAGCGGACCGATTCGAGCGTCAGTCCGCACGCTGGAGCGGTCGCCCCGGCGATTGAACGATCACCCTCTTTTATCGCGAGTTGGACCAACTTTGCATCCATTTCGCCGCGGCCAACTGCCAACAGTGTGCCAGCCATGGATCTCACCATATAGCGGAGAAAGCCCTCAGCACTAACAATAATTTCCACCAGGCGTTGGCCCGCGCGCTCATTCACGGTCTCGACAACTTCGCAGCGCGTAATCTTTCGCACTTTCGACTCAGCGTCCGTCTGCGCCGAAGAAAAAGCACTCCAGTCGTGCTCGCCGGGAAACAGGCTCGCGCTATCACTCATCTGTTCCACGCGCAGCGTGCGCGCCTCGTGATGCGCGTATCGAATCAGAAACGGTGATATCACGGGTTCATTAACGATTAGGTAGCGGTAGGTCTTCTCTACTGCGGAATAGCGAGCGTGGAAATCGTCGGCGACAGCTTGGGCATCCATGATGCGCAGGTCTTTCGCGACATTTCCGTTAATCGCCGCCCGAAGTTTTTGGGGAACTATTTCTCTTTGCAAGTTTACGTTTGCGACCTGGCCTGCGGCGTGGACGCCGGCGTCGGTCCGGCCGGATCCGTGAACGACGACATCCTGACCTTCAATCAAGGAAAGCGCCCGGGTTAACTCCCCTTGCACGGTCCGCAGATCGCCTTGCACCTGCCAACCATGAAAGTCAGTACCGTCGTATTGAATAGTCAGTTTGAAATTCATTTGCAGAAGACAGACTCTTAAATTTCAAATCTTAAATCTTAGATTGGATTTTAGATTTTTTTGATCCTGGCCATCGGTCTGGCTCAAGCTGTTCACTGTTCACTGGCCGCTGATCCCTTCCTGCTGCCGGGCTTGATGGCGACATCGCCTCGCGCGCATGCCTCGCAAAGTTTTGGATCTACCGATGGCACGTTGAGGGTGGCCAATGCCACCCGTTTCACTCCCACCTCCGCATGCCCGGACGATCGATCGATGATTGAGGCGGCGCCGACAACCTCCGCACCAAGAGCTCGCAAGGCTTCGATAGTTTCTCGGGTTGATCCCCCGGTAGTAATGACATCTTCGATCACAAGCACGCGCTCGCCGGGGGCGACTGCGAAGCCTCGCCGCAGCGTCATTTTTCCATTCTCGCTTTCGGTCCAGATAAACCGCACACCGAGAGCGCGCGCTACTTCATGCCCGATTACGATCCCGCCGATAGCGGGAGACGCCACGACCTGGATAGCCTCGCCTTGAAACGCATTTGCGATAGCGGCGCCAAACTCCGCAGCAGCTTCCGGATGTTGCAGCACTAACGCGCACTGCAGATAGACGATGCTGTGCAAACCGCTGGTGAGAATAAAATGACCCTCCAGCAGCGCGCCGCTTTCTCTAAACCTTTGAATTACGTCTTCGGATGTCACGCAAAGTCCCTCAAAAGAAAAGCGAACTACAGGATAGGCATCGCGTTCGGATCATGGTAAACCAAACGTCGCATGTTACAATCCCGAGCCAATGCCGCCCTACTCGAATCTGGTTTCTGATTCAACGCTCGTTCAGGAAACACTCGATCTCTTGCGCGTTTCAGGAGGCCGGGCCAATGCGTCGCAAATTGTCGACGTTGTTTTCAAAGTATCTCACATCGACCCTGAGTTGGCGGGACTGCTGGTCGGCGATCTCGTCAAAGACGATCGTCGTTTCAAAATCATGGACGACCAGACAGTTGAGTTGCAGGTGGACGACTGCGAATCCCGACTGCTCAGCGAAATCGATTTCGTAGTGGTGGATATCGAAGCCACGGGGGCGAAGATGCCGCCTAACCGGATAATTGAATTAGGCGCGTACCGTATTCGCGGCGGCCAAATTACTGATCATTTCATAACGCTGGTGAATCCGGAGATTTCGATTCCGCGTTTTGTCATTTCCCTGACCGGTATCACGAATGAAATGGTCAAGCAGGCGCCCCTCTTTGCCGAAGTGGCACCTCGCTGGCTTGAGTTTGTTAAGGACGCGGTTTTGATTGCGCACAATGCGCCCTTCGATACAAACTTCATCAATCACGAAATTTCCCGCGTTTATCCCGGGCATCGAATGTTCAATCCGTATCTTTGCACTGTCACACTCTCACGACATGCCTGGCCCGGATTGGCAAATTACCGACTCGACTCAGTGGCCGACCATTTCTCCATTCCCATCTTCGAACGACACCGGGCCGGCAGCGATGCTCTCGCAACCGCTGAAGTGTTTCTGAGAATTCTCGAGCGTCTGGATGAACTGAACGTCAGAGATCTGGCCGCGGTGAGACATTTCCAGGCTCCGGAGATGCCGGTCAAACAAAAAAGCAAGCATAAGGCTCTCACTCACTCCGAGTCAGAAATGATGCCGCTCATTTCAGGGCTCTAAATCTTCCGCCTCCACTGGTTCTTCCGTTTCGCTCGTTCTCTTTTTCAATAATTTCCGCAGGACGACGAAAAGAATGATCGCTGCAACCAATCCCACTCCGATCCAGGGATAGTACCTGGCCAGCACTTCCTTCGCCTGCGCCCCATAACGAATCGCCAGGTAGCCTTCCAGCAGAAAACGAAACAGGCGGCCGCAAAAGATGGCGATCGTGAAGCGAATCAAGCTGAAATTGAAAACTCCGGCAGTGATCACAAATAACTTAAAAGGAAACGGCGGAGGTACCAGCGATGCCACCAGCACTGACAGCACATCGTAGCGGTCAATGAGTTCTTTAACCCGTTTTTGCTTAGCCGGGGAAAATCTTTTAAGCGCGCGGCTCCCGGCACGCCGGGAGATGTAATAGAGGATCACACAACCAATTGTTGAGCCCGCCGTCGCCAGCAGCGCATACACGATCATCAATCGCGGATGGGCCGTGGTCAGCAAGATCATCAGGGCATCGGCGCTGCTTGGAAGCGGGACAAACGACGAATCAAGTAGCGCAACTGCGAAGAGACCAAAAGGTCCGAGCGCAATAAAAAATTCGGAGAGTCGCGCCAGCTTGCCAGTCGCTTGTTGAAGCAGAAGTTTCAAATCGAATCCTTAACAGTGGGCCATCTTATTATCTCTTTGCGTCCTGAGTGTTCTCTGTGCTCCACAGAGCTGAACACATTTCGCAAGGCTACGGCCTCAACTTTTTGCGCGGGCCTTCCGTCTTCCAATTAACAGATAGGCAATAACTGCCACAACCGCTGCGCCAGCCACAACGCCCAGGACAGCCAAGCCGTGGTCTTTCATGAACAACAGCACACGATGGCCATAGTAAACCGCCAAAATGCCTTCCACGTAATAGCGAAACGAACGCGCGATCAGTATGGTCAACAAAAACTTCCAGCGCGGATATTCGAGCGTCCCCGCCGTAGCGACGAAAATCTTGAAGGGTAATGGCGGTGGCAGGATCGCGGGAATCGCTAACGCGAATACTCCGAACCTCTCGTAAGCGCGCTCCACACGTTCAATACTTTCAGGCTTGAAGCGCTTCCGCAAAACCGCCTGACCGCCGCGCCGCATGATCGAATAAAGCAGCCAGCAACCCAGCACTGATCCGGTCGCGGCAAAGAGCGGGAAATAAAAGGCGGCGCTCGGATATTTGTAACATCGCCCGACCACCAGGTAGTCGTTGATCTCCGGCAGTGACAGCAGAGATGAATCCAGGGCGCCAATCAAGACCATCGCCGGCGCGGCAATGTAGAGCGGAAGACTGATAACATTTTGCTCGAGCCAGTTGGCGACAGAACTTAACCAATCAAACATATCTTAAAAGTGATGAGTATTGAGTAATGAGTGATGAGGAGCGATCACACCTGTCGCCTGCTCATCACTCATCTCTCGTCACTCATTACTGTTTCTTTATTTGGCGGGAGCAAAAATGGAAGGAGTGTCATAGGTCACGCCGACCGTGACGCCGCTATCGTGTGTGAAACGGGTCAGCCCTTTTATGCCGGCGAAGTCAAAACGGAGACCGGAGGCGCGAATCTGCATGCCTAAGCGCGCTTCTGCCTGTGACTCAGTGCCCAGCGGTCCATCGCCTGGTCGCGTATTAGCGCGGCCATTAATCTCTCCGGCAATGCTGAACTGGCGGTTGACGCGAAAGATTCCGGCGCCGCCATAAGTGACGACATCGTTCTGAGAAAACAGTTGAGTCGGTGCCGTTAGAATTGCGATTCCCAGGTTTCCGAAAGTGTTCAAGCGGCCGTCTCGGCCAAATTTCTTGCCAAATAAAACCGAACCAAAAGCGTTGGTTTGGTTAAGCCCAATTCCGCGAGATTGATTTGAATTAGGAAGTTGCACTCCAAATCGAAAACCGAGCGAAGGCCCTCGGCGCGTTTCATTGCGCAGTTTGATTTTGGTGGCAAGCGTAAAATCGCCGGTGTCATTGGCCGAGTTAGCGCCCGGGGCCAGCGACAATGGGACGGCTGACGCACCCCTGGAATTAATACTCAGAAAATTTTGAGCGACGCCTTCGATCTGAAACTCGACGTTGGGAGAGAACCCGATGTTTATGCCAATCACGCCAACGCGCGTGAGGTCGCCCGTCAATCCGGAAACCGTGTAGCGCGCGCCCTGCAAAAAATCTATTCCGGCTTCAATGCGCATTGAGCCCGGCGGAATAATGTCAACATCCTCGGTGATGAGCGGACGCTGTTGCGCGCTCGCGCTGCTGGACCAGCTCAGCACCAGCAGAAGTGCGCAGCAAAGCGCGAACAAGTTAAGCCTCGGCATGCGTCGGATTGTAGACGTTGAGCCACAGACCGTCAACGCGCCTGGCCCCACCATCATGATTACTTCGTGACCGGCGCGCCTGTTCGTCTGTGCTAATATCGGCGCCAAATCAACCCAGAGGTCCACCTTCATGAAACGTAGTTTTGCCGCTCGCTTCGGCGCAAAATCGCCAATCGTCCTTCTGCTGATTCTCTCGGTTAGCGCAAGTTTGCCGCTTGCTTCGTCGCATTCAGTTTCACAAACGCCGGCCGCTCCAAAGACCAGCACTGTTCAATTGGCAGGCCTGACGGATCGCGTCACGATCCGGCGGGATGAGCGTGGTATCCCTTACATCGAGGCGAAGAATGACGAAGACCTGTATTTCGCGCAGGGCTTCGTAACCGCCAGCGATCGTCTTTGGCAAATGGACCTCGGCAGGCGTAGCGCCCGCGGTGAACTAGCGGAAGTGCTCGGAAGTTTGGCGTTGGAAGAAGACAAGCGTCACCGCCGATTTGGTTTTGCTCAGGTGGCCGAAGCTGAATTGGCCCAGGCAAGTCTTTACGATAGAAAAGTGCTTGAGGCCTACGCGAAAGGCGTCAACGCATACATCGCTTCACTCGACAGCAAGAGCCTTCCCCCCGAATTTCAAATTCTCCAATACAAGCCCAGGCCCTGGACCGCAGCTGACTCACTCACAGTTCCCAAGCTTTTCTTCGAGACCCTTTCAACGAGCTGGCGTCTGGACATAATGCGCGATGCTCTCTCGGGCCTTGCGCCGGAGAAGCTGACGGGGTTGCTTCCGGTAACGTCGCCGCTGGATGTTCTCGTTGTTGGTAATGACACAGCGCCCTCGCGTAAAAAGGTGGCTCGAAGGGAAACCTTGAAGACCCTCCCTGACGGTCGGGCGTCTGCTTGGGATGCCAATGCGGCCGCGGCCACGATGAGAGACATGGTCCAGGATGCCGCAATTGAGTCGCGCTCCCTTGCTCGCGTTGGTCTTTATGCGGAAGGCCTGGCGGCCAGCAACAATTGGGTGGCGAGCGGCAAGCGCACAGTCTCAGGTAAACCCTTGCTGGCTAATGATCCACACCTGGCGCCTTCAGCCCCGCCTATCTGGTACATGGTCCACCTCAGTGCGCCCGGGATTCGAGTCGCCGGCGTAACCGCTGGGGGTATTCCCGGAGTAGTCATCGGCCACAACGAGCGAATTACGTGGGGCTTCACCAACGTCGGCCCGGATGTTCAGGACTTGTATCTGGAGAAGTTTGATCCGGACAATCCACGGCGTTATATGACTCCCGGCGGCTGGCGCGACGCTGAAGTACGCCGTGAGCAGATCAAGGTCCGCAAAAACTTTGTCAGCACCGACACCAGCACAGTCGATCTGGATGTAACTGTTACTCGTAATGGCCCGGTCATATATGAAAGGGCCGGCAAGCGCTACGCGCTGCGATGGACTGCCATCGATCCGAAACTGAATAAAGGAGTAGGCCTCCAAAGCCTGAACCGCGCGGGCAATTGGAAAGAGTTTACCGCTGCCATAAGCGATTACACCGGGGCGACGCAAAACATGGTCTATGCAGACGTGGATGGAAACATTGGCTACTACGCGGCAGGCGTCATCCCGATCAGAAAGTCAGGCGACGGAAGTATTCCTTACGATGGTTCGTCAGATGCGGGTGAATGGACCAGCTTCATTCCGTTCAAGGAATTGCCTCACGTGTTCAATCCGCCTTCGGGTTTGATTATCACAGCGAATCAGAGAATCGTTGGAACCAGCTATCCCCATTTTTTGACCCACTCGTGGGCCCAGCCTTACCGGGCAAAACGAATTTCCGATCTACTAAACAAAAAACCAAAGCTCAACGCTGACGACTTTCGGGCCACGCTGGGCGACGTCTATTCCATCGCCGGTGTGATCTTCACCCGGCAAGCGTCGAAGATCCTGCGCGGCCAGTTAACGCCGGCGGATGACGGGCTGCGTAAGACATTAGCGGCAATGAACGTCTGGGACGGACAATTAAAGGCTGAATCAACAGTTGCGCCGATCGTCACGCAAATGCGAATCGCATTCCGCACGCGCATCATTAACGCGGCAATTGGCAATGAGCTGGCAAGGTCGTTTGGCTGGTCTAACTTCGATACGACGCTCGACCGGATTCTGACTGAACAATCAGCGGCCTGGCTGCCGCCGGAGTTTAAAACTTACGCAGAGCTTTTGCGCGCCTGTCATGCCGACGCGCGTCAGGCGCTTTCCAAAAGCCTTGGGGAGGACGAATCAAAATGGACCTGGGGCAACATGGTGAAGTCGCGTTTCCCCCACCCTCTGTCTGACGCTCCGCTGATCGGATTGCAGTTCACTATTCCGCCATTCCCACAAAACGGCACGCCTTTCATGCTCGGCGCCACGGTAAATGTCGGCGCCGCAGTGTCGATGCGCCTGATTGCAGATCCGGGTGACTGGGACAGGACTCAACACGGCATCACGTTGGGACAATCCGGCTTGCCTTCCAGTCCACACTGGAAAGATCAATTAGACGACTGGCGCTCAGTAACTCCGCGAGTGTTTCCCTTCAGTGAGGCCGCGGTCGCGAAAGCGACAAAAGAGATAGTGACCCTGGAACCGAAAAAGTAGCGGAGCTCATGACAATTTTTACGAACCACAAGTGTGCGGCCCGCTGGGAGCGCAGGCATCCTGCCTGCAATGTGCGCGTAGCGCGAACTATCTTTTCCTTTCCCTAATGCGCGATCCGAGACATCCAAATGCGCCCGACGGCTGGCACAGCCGCGGCTACCTCCCTCATTTCGACGGCGGCGAAATCCCACAGTTCATCACCTTCCGCCTCGCAGACTCCATGCCTCAATCGCTGCTGGATACCTGGCGAAAAGAACTTGCGTGTGAGCAAGACATTCATGTCGACAGCGCTTTTCGGAAGCGAATTGAACTGTATCTTGATCAAGGATACGGAGAATGCCACCTCAAGGATCTGCGTGTCGCCGAGGTGGTACAGAATGCGATGTTATTCTTCGATGGACAACGATATCGGCTGGCCGCTTGGGTCGTCATGCCCAATCACGCACACGCACTGTTGACTCCTTGCGCGGGCAACGAATTATCAGACGTTATGCATTCCTTGAAATCCTACACCGCGAATGAAGCAAACAGTTTGTTGAACCGGACCGGGCAATTTTGGCAACCGGAGTCATTTGATCGTTGGATTCGTGACGCTGATCATTTTGCAAAGGTAATTAGTTACATTGAAAATAATCCTGTTAAGGCGCGATTGTGTCAAAGACCTGAGGACTGGCCTTTTTCTAGTGCGTGGTTTCGGAATAAGAGATAAGAGGTTCGCGCTTCGCGCTCATTGCAGGCAGGATGCCTGCGCTCCCAGCGCGACGAGCTTGTGACATGTAACCCTGAACCCAGCGCAACGTTAGAAATGCCCAGTGAAGCTTCCAAAGAGACGTGGCGGGTTTTCTGCGCTATTGAGCTGCCCGAGCAGGTGCGTGAGTTGCTCGCGCAACATATTGTCTCGCTCCGGCGCGCTGTGCCTGATGCGCGCGCGAGTTGGAGCCGCACAGAGAACATTCATCTCACCCTCAAGTTTCTCGGCGAGCTGCAAATCACCCAGGTAAAAACTTTTAGCGATGCGGTGATACGAGCAACAACGGGTTTCTCGCCGTTCACACTTGGCGTTGGTGAACCAGGTGCGTTTCCGACACACGGCTCGCCTCGCGTGCTATGGATTGGCGTGAACGATTTCTCAGGCAAGCTTGCGGACCTGCACGCGCGCCTCGAATACGAATCGCAGCAGGTTGGTTTTGAAAAAGAAACGCGGAGCTTCCATCCGCATTTCACGCTGGCGAGGTTTAGGGAACAAAGGCGTCGCGTTAAGCAATCGCGAGCGGACGAGGGTCAACGCGCGCGCGACCTCGCTTCGGCACACAAGACGATGCAACTCCCGTCTGTGGAAATTGCCGTAACGGAATTGCTGGTGATCAGAAGTGAACTTGGAGTCGGAGGATCGAAGTACACTGTAATCTCAGGGCATCCGCTGGGAATGGCCGGCAAACTCTAGTTTGTCGGCCTGACGTCGAAAGAGATCGACAAACTGAAGATTGCCGGACGTTAACCTACCTTCCCAACTCACGCGGGCGCGGTGGAATTTCACCGCTTTCACCCGTCTGAGACAACACTTCTTTAAGAGCTCCGATGCTCGACAACATCGCTGAAGTTTCCACCGGCATGAAAATCACCTTTGAGTTGTTAGTCCGGGTCATGTCGCGAAGGCTGTCAATGTAGCGCGTGGTGATTAGGTACTGGCCGGGATCGCCTCCGGGAATCGCCTGGGCGATACGATTGATCGCTTCAGACTCTGCTTCCGCGTTTCTGAGTCTGGCCTGGGCCGCGCCTTCAGCCTGCAAAATTGCCGCTTGCTTCTCGCCTTCCGCGCGGGTGACAGCCGCTTGTTTCTCGCCTTCCGCGCGCGTGATGGCTGCCTGCCGATCGCCTTCAGCCTGGATGACTAGCGCGCGCCGATTGCGTTCTGAAGTCATCTGCTTCTCCATCGTGATGCGCACATCCTCCGGCGGATTGATGTTTTTCACGTCCACTCGCGTAACTTTCACACCCCACTTGTCAGTCGCCTCATCCAGAATCAAACGCAACTTGGAGTTAATGGCGTCGCGATTCGAAAGTGTGTGGTCCAGATCCATCTCTCCCATAACCGATCGCATGCCTGTGATCGTTAGCTGGATGATACCGCCCACCAGATCGTTCATCTCGTAGACCGCTTTGACCGGATCAGTGATCAACCAATAAACGACTGAGTCAACGTGAATCGTTACGTTGTCGCGCGTAATCACCGGTTGTGGCGGCAGGTCGATATACTGTTCGCGCAAGTCTATTGAGGTGAGACCGGGCCGCGTATTCGTCCAATAAACTGCTCGCGGCCGATCAAGAAATGGAATCAGAATGTTGAGACCTCCGCTCGCGATCTTGTCAAACCTGCCGAGACGCTCGACGAGCATCACTGTCGCCTGGGGAACAATCCGGATGGTTTTGACTGCGATGACTAACAGCACAATCGCCAGAAAACCAAAAAAGAGAAACGCAAGAACGGAAGTAACAGGCTCCATAACTAAACTCCTAAGATCGATTCCAGAGGGGATGACCAAGCGGTTGAGACTATATCGGATTTGCCAACTGTCCGACAAACTTTGTTGATAACGCAACCTTGCAGTTGCGTTACATCGACGGCGGCTGCCACCCGCCCAACGACTGCTCGATGATTCCAGCAGCGGCCAGCACGGTTTCTTCCTCAAACGGCCGCCCAATGACTTGAACTCCGATCGGCAAGCCTGCGGCCGATCGGCTCACCGGGATCACCGCGACCGGCAAATCAAAAACGTTAAATGTTTGCGAGTAGCTAAATGCTCTGAAGGTGCTAATCGATTGGCCGTCGACGTCTACCTTGAGCGCATCGTGCGGAAAAGCCGGAGTGGCTCCCACGGGAGCAAGCAGCAGGGGCGTAGTTTCCATCCAGGAGATCAGCTCGTTGCGGACTCGATCTCTTTCCAGCCAGCTGCGGATGTAATCGTCGAGTGTGGGAGGAGGTATGTCGTCGGCGGTGGACAACCTCCAGCGCACAAAGGCACCTCCTTCTGCCTCGTGTCCGGCGTAAACATCGCGGAGTTGGACCACTGAAGCCCTCGAGAAGATTTTCAGCCAAAGCTCATTGCCGCGTTCAACTCCCGGGGGCCGCATCTGTTCCAGATGCAGTCCAGCGTCAGCCAAAGCGCGCGCCGCAGCCGCGACCGCGCGTTCGGTTTCGGAGGTAACAGGAGCAATGCCGTCATCGGTGTACCAGGCAACGCGCTGGCCCATCAATGAGGCCGGCAAATCCTGTTTTAAGGTGGAACGCGGATGATTCGCCGCGTACGCGCCGGACAGAACGCTGAACAGAAGTCTCAGGTCGGCCACGTTTCGCGCCATTGGCCCAATCACTGAACCAAGCGAGTAAGGCCCGCTGGCGGGAGGAAGCTGACCACCTCCCGGCACGCGTCCGACGGTGGGTTTGAGTGCCGTAATCCCGCAAAAATGGGCGGGAATGCGAACAGACCCGGCGAGATCGCTGCCGATTCCGGCGGGCGACATACACGTCGTGATAGCCGCGGCTTCACCACCGCTCGAACCGCCCGTCGTTAGTGAAAAGTCGTAAGGATTGTTTGCGCGACCAAACAGCGGATTGTCCGCGTTGTAATCCATCGCCATTTCGGCCGTATTCGTTTTGCCGAGAAGAATAGCTCCCGCGTCCTGGAGAAGGGCGACCGCGGGCGCATCGCGCTCGGGAATGAAATTGGCGCGCATCGCCGAGCCACTAGTCGTTCGTAATTGCGCGGTCTCGATCGTGTCTTTCACGGTAAACGGCACGCCATGAAGTAGACCGAGAATCTCGCCGCGCCGGCTTTGCGCTTCGGCGGCTTTGGCTTTTTCCAAAGCGTCCGGAGCGAGGGTAACGATGGCATTCAGCCGCGAATTGAGCTCGTCGACACGCTGCAAGTGTGCGCCAACAACTTCTGTTGGCGACGCCTTTCGATCGCGTATGAGTTCCGCGAGCTCGCTTGCCGAGTGTTGGTAAAGGTCAGTCATCTATTTCTGGAACTACCTGTGGCACAGCTCACCCGCAGAGCAATCTGCACCAAGACCCCAGGAACTGAGGCGTTTTGCTTTTCCGCGACTTCTAACTATAATTTCCCTGCTCTGAAAAATCTCAATTACAACCTGCGTAAGTTTGGACCAGTGGCTGTCAGGCAAGGGTTCAACTGCAAAGGAGCGCGCGTTTGGCTATACCATTGAGCCGGACCTTTGTCCTGCGCAAACTTCATCAGCTTTCCGGCATCGTGCCACTTGGCGTTTTCGTCCTGGAGCATTTCTATACTAACTCCAAGGCACTAAGCGGGGCCGCAGATTTTAACGAAGCCGTTCGCGACCTGCAGTCGATTCCCTACATACTCTTCGTCGAAATCGGTGGAATCTTTATACCGCTCATCTACCATGCCGTCTATGGTCTGGTGATCACGATGGAAGCGCGGCCCAATAATCTCAACTATCCGTATCCCAGAAATTGGTTTTATCTGATTCAGCGAACGACCGGTGTCATCCTGTTTTTCTTTATTTTGTTCCATGTGCTTAATTTCCGCTTCGGAATGATTCCCGGACTAAATTCGGTTTCAGTGGCCCATGCGCCTGACCAGGCATTTGAAATTGTCTCTCGCGAGTTTCGGATGGTCCCGATATTTTTGCTCTACCTGGTTGGCATTACTGCGACGGTGTGGCATCTCGCAAACGGCATCTGGCTATTCATGGTCGACTGGGGAATCACTATCGGAGAACGAGCACAGCGGCTCACCGGCTACGCCTGCATCGGCTTTGGAATATTCCTTCTGCTAGTCGGCATAAATGCCGCGGTCGCTTTTATTCGACCCGGTGGACTGCTGGGAGGGATCCTCTAAACAGATGGCTTCAAATGGAACCAAAATAGCAATTGTAGGCGGGGGGCTTGCAGGACTCGCGGCCGCAATGCGAATTGCCGAAAAGGGCCACGCGGTAGATCTGTTTTCCGTGGTCCCGGTCAAACGCTCTCATTCAGTTTGCGCCCAGGGCGGCATTAACGGCGCGGTCAACACCAAAGGCGAAGGCGATTCCACCTGGGAACTCTTCGACGACACCGTTTACGGCGGCGACTTCCTGGCGAACCAACCGCCGGCGAAAGCCATGTGCGAAATGGCGCCCTCGATCATTTACCTGTTTGATCGCATGGGCGTTCCCTTCTCTCGTACTCCCGAAGGCATGCTGGATTTCCGCCGGTTCGGCGGCACCAAACACCATCGCACCGCATTCGCTGGAGCTTCAACTGGTCAACAGTTGCTCTACGCACTCGACGAGCAGGTGCGCCGGTATGAAGCGGCCGGCAAAATTCGCAAGTTTGAACACTGGGAAATGATGTCGCTGGTGCTCGACGACGCACAGGTCTGTCGCGGGATAGTTGCGATGAACCTCCAGACACTCGAGTTGAAAGCGTTTCCAGCCGACGCCGTGATCATGGCTACCGGTGGACCAGGTTTGGTTTTTGGAAAATCGACGAATTCGATGGTCTGCACCGGCAGCGCGGTGGCGGCTTGTTATCAGCAGGGCGCGAAGTATGCGAATGGCGAGTTTATCCAGGTACACCCGACTTCTATTCCGGGTGAAGATAAGCTACGACTGATGTCGGAATCCGCGCGGGGCGAAGGCGGACGCGTTTGGGTGCCGCGAAACCCGATGGATAGCAGACAGCCTTCATCAATTCCGGAAAACGAGCGATGGTATTTCCTCGAAGAGAAGTATCCGGCTTACGGAAACCTGGTTCCTCGCGACATCGCGACCCGCGAGATTTTTCAGGTTTGTATTGAAGGCAAAGGCGTTGGCGGCGAGAACCAGGTCTTCCTCGACGTCTCGCACATCCCTGCCGAAACTCTGGACCGGAAGCTTGGTGCGATTCTCGAAATCTACGAGATGTTTGTCGGCGACGATCCGCATCACGTGCCGATGCGAATCTTTCCCGGCGTCCACTATTCGATGGGCGGACTCTGGGTTGACTACAACCAGCGCACCAATATCCCCGGACTTCTTGCCGCCGGCGAATGCGATTATTCAATTCACGGGGCCAACCGCCTCGGGGCAAACTCGCTTGTAAGTTGCGTCTACGGCGGATTTGTCGGCGCGCCCGCGGCGATTGAGTACGCAACCAATGTCGAACGCAACGGAGCTGACGGTTCCGGCATTTACGATCAGGAATTAAAGAAGCAACAGGAAATCAACGATGCGTTGATCAAGCAAAGCGGCACTGAAAATCAGTACACGCTGCATCAGGAGATGGGCAAGTGGATGACCGACAACGTCACCGTCGTCCGTTACAACGACAAGCTCAAAGAAACTGACAACAAGCTGCTCGAGCTTCAGGACCGTTATAAGCGCATCTCGATCAACGATTCAAATCTCTGGGCGACGATGGCCCTGCCGCACGCGCGTCACCTGGACAACATGCTCGAGCTGGCGCGGGTCGTGACGCTCGGCGCACTGAATCGCAACGAGTCGCGCGGGGCACACTACAAACCTGATTTCCCGGATCGCGACGATGAGAATTTCCTGAAGACGACCATTGCGGAATATTCAGGCGAAGGTCCAACTATTTCTTACGAGGCCGTGGATGTTTCCCTGATACCGCCACGCAAGCGCGACTACAGCAAGGCCAAGAAGGAAACGGCAAAGGCGTGAAACAATAATGTCCACTCATCAACCCAAATCAAAGGCCAGGCGCATTCCGCCGAAGAGTGTCGAGATTCACATCAAGCGCCGCGCTAATCCTGACTCAACTTCTTATTGGGAACAGTTTGAAATTCCGTATCGTCCGAATCTGAATGTCATTTCCTGCCTGATGCAGATTCAGGCAAATCCGGTCACGAAGGAAGGCAAACCCACCACGCCTCCTGTCTGGCAGATGAATTGTCTGGAACAGGTGTGCGGCATCTGCACGATGGTCATCAACGGGCGGGCGAGGCAATCCTGCTCGGCGTTGGTTGATAATCTTGACCAGCCTATCAAACTCGAGCCGATGCAGAAGTTTCCCAATGTGCGCGATCTCGTCGTCGATCGTTCGCGAATGTTTGATCATCTCAAACAGGTCAACGCATGGATTGAACTTGATGGAACTCACGATCTCGGGCCCGGCCCGCGCATGGATCAGGACGACGTCCAGGAGCGCTACGCGTATTCTCGTTGCATGACTTGTGGCTGTTGTCTGGAGGCCTGCCCGCAGTATGAAGAAGACAACTACATTGGACCGCAAGCTATTGCGCAGGTGCGTTTATTCAACATGCATCCCACCGGAGAGATGAGCCGCGACGCGCGTCTCGAGGGCATCATGGGCGAGGATGGCATCACTAACTGCGGCAACGCTCAAAACTGCATCAAGGCCTGCCCGATGGGCATCCCGCTCACTCGGGCTATCTACGAGGAAAACCGCGAGACCGTAATCCACGGGCTGTTTGGCTGGCTGAAGAAATAGCTCTGCCGACTAGTCGACCTCAATTCCCAGTCGATCGGCACACTTGAAAAGCGAGAGGCCGAGCACACATGCCACGACCAGGTTGAAATAAAACGTCAGCGAACCATCGATGAAGGTCGCCGGCAAATTACCGATGAAAGGTAGCGCGAAGGGCGAAGTAATCACGGACACGATGAGCGCGACGACAAAGCCCACCACCTGGACCAGCAGGATCATCCCAAAGGCCTTGAAATAAGTTCCGCCCATACGGCGAATTGTATCCAGTCCCACCAGCGGATTAATTACTGACGCAAAACTCTGAGTGTAGCCGGCCACAGCTAACGCCATCGGGTAATAGAAGATTCCCCAGCCAAGCGCGACCAGCATCAACAAAAGAATCACTGCGCCGGCTTTCAGATAACCGGCCAACAACTTCAAATCAGCAGACGGATCGCTCAGTTGATTCTTTGATTTTTCCGCTTCCTGGCTAATTTGATAACCGGGTCGCAGCTTGTTCAACTTCTGGTTCGCCTCTTCAAGCTTTTTTGGATCCGCGTTAGGATCGGTCAAAGTCGAAAGCGTTTCCAGATTCTGACTCTGCTCGTCCTGAACTGGCGCCGCACTCGAGGCGACGACTCCCGCGCCACTGATCACGCCAAATACAAGTGCGATGAAGAGCACAATCATTGGTCCCCATGTGACAATCGTTACGCCAATTCCCAGCCCTAATGGGACTGCCACATCATCCATTACTGAGAATGAACTGAAGTCCGGCATGAAACTTCGACTCAGCCGGCCCCAGGCCACCTGGCTAATCACGTGCGACATGCAACCAAACATAATTACCGAAGCGACTATCCGTCCGCGAAATCCTCCGAGTAGAAGAAAAGCGTAGAGGGCCGCGCCAACGAGAAGCGCACCCTTGTGCTGCAGCGGATAACTGAGTGCGCGCACGAAGTCTTCCATGCCGAACCCCGAGCTCTGAAACTCCTGACTCGCCACTTTGGTTTGCACTGATGCGTAGAGCTTGCAGAGGTCGCCGCAAAGAGGACACAGGGGAATCTTGCTGGTCCCCACGAACCGCGGGCATTCATCGCAGAAAGTGGCGGCGCAGATTCGGCAGATATACTTGGTCGGAACGTCCGGGTGGTTGCAGCACGCCGCCGGATTTGCCGCAGAAGCCGCAGGTTGTGCCGGCATCACGGGAGCTTCCTCAACCGTACAAACAGGTTCTGACGCTGACAGGATTGGCTCGGGTGCAACCTCCATCGGCGGCGTTTCTCGCGCGATTTCGCCGCTGAACGCGGCTCGCAGCATCGGCGCCCGACCAGCTTCAATCCAGTTGAGATTGCCCTTGCTTACTTTGTCGGTGGGCAAAACACACCCTTCGGCGATCCACTGCTTGAGCGTTTCGAGATCAGCTTCGAATTCGCCTTCAATTGTGCTAACGCGCCATTGGCCGGGTTGAGCGCTCATAGAAATTTCCTTCCTGGGTGAGATCAAAAACTGCGAAAAAAGCAGGATTGAAGTTCTCGGAGATTTGTTAGATTGTGGCTAATTTTGGGATCGATATTCCCAGGGGCATCCGGGAATCAATTACAGGAACCGAATTACCATGTGGACGTGAGGCTACGGTCGGATGACCGCTCGGAAATAGTACGTTACCAGAATAATCCGAGTCAATACTTTTAAGGGGAAAGGCCCCAAAATCATAGCCTTTCCCCAAAACCGTGCGGAATATAAGAGTCGCCGGCGACGTCTAAACTCCGAGCACGTCAATCAATTCCTGCACAGACGCGGCGCTCTTCTGCAGCGCAATTCGTTCTTCGGCCAACAGGTTGATTTCGATAATCTGTTCAAGTCCGCGAGCGCCCAGTTTGCACGGCACGCCGACATAAAGCCCGTTGATCCCATACTCGCCTTCAAGATAAGCGGCACACGGCAGGATCTTTTTCTTGTCTTTCAAAATTGCTTCGGTCATTTCCACTGCCGCGGCCGAGGGAGCGTAGTAGGCCGAACCCGTTTTTAAAAGACTCACAATCTCAGCACCGCCACCGGCAGTGCGTTTCACAATCGCATCGATCTGATCTTTAGGCAGCAATTCCGGAATAGGTATCCCGGCGCACGTTGAGAAGCGTGGTAAGGGCACCATCGTGTCGCCGTGTCCGCCTAACACAAACGCCGTCACGTTTTCTACCGACACATCCAGAGCCTCTGCGAGGAAACAACGCATCCGGGCCGAATCGAGCACACCGGCCATGCCGATTACTCGGTGCTTGGGAAACCCTGAGCGGCGAAACGCCACCTGGCACATCGCATCAAGCGGATTGGAAACAATGATCAGGATCGACTCGGGCGAGCGGCTGACAACTTCGTCCACCACTTTCGAAACTATGTCTGCGTTAGTCTTCAACAGATCGTCGCGGCTCATGCCCGGCTTGCGCGGCAGTCCGGCAGTAATGATGACGACATCAGAATCCTCTGTGCCATCGTAGCCATTCAGTCCTTTAAGCCTAACGTCGAATCCTTCGATCGGTGCCGCCTGGGCCAGGTCGAGGGCCTTGCCCTGAGGCACGCCTTCCACTATATCCACCAGGAGAACATCGCCAAGTTCCTTGGCCGCCAGCCAATGCGCCGCCGTTGCGCCCACATTACCAGCGCCCACCACCGTTATCTTATTTCGCGCACCCATGTTTTTGATTCCTTTCGAGATCGGGAGGCAGACCCCTTCTCGGGCGGTCGGTCCCGCATTTTTCGCAGTCATTAATGCCTGAATTGAAAGACCGCGAGTTTATAGCTCCGTTTAAGAGAGTGTCAAGAAACAGCCAGATCGATACGTCTGCATGCTCGCTCGGCCGTTGAGAAAAGGAAACACAGCAAGCGCGGTCTGATGAATATGCATCAAGGTTTGAGGTATGCTAACTTTTTCCGTCCACGCGTTTTAGAAAATTAGTTCACTTGTTTTAAGGTGCTATTTTGAAAACGAAATTTGTCTTTTTGATGCAACTCATCCGCACATTTCCCACAGTTATCCTGACCACCCTGATGCTGGCAGGCGCCGCGGTTCCTTCCCAGGCGCAGAGTGGGCTCGATAGCTTTGATCGAGAAAACGCCAAGGCAATGTTGAGTGCCGTTAAAGACGACCTGAAGAAAAACTATTACGATCCAGGCCTCCGAGGCCTGGACATTGAGACACACTTCAAACAAGCCGAGGACAAACTCAGCAAAGCTACGACCCGCGACCAGTTGATCATCATCGTGGCCCAGACCCTGCTGGAACTAGATGATTCACATACTTTTTTCATGCCGCCACCTCGGGCCGCACGCGTGCAGTACGGTTGGGAAATGAAGCTGATTGGAGACCGAGTTTTCGTCAGTGAGATAAAACCTCAAAGCGATGCTGAAGCAGCGGGCCTCAAGGCCGGCGATGAAATTCTCGCGGTGGATGGCGTTAGGCCGACACGCGGGAATATCTGGAAGATGTATTATCGTTATTATGCTCTCATGCCCTCACGCAGTATCCGCCTTCAGATCAAGAGCCCGGGCGGCACCGAGGCCAAAGAGCTCAATGTGCCCGCCAAAGTCATCCGCACGGCAAACGTAACCGACTGGGGAAAAATCTTCGTGCAGTTTTTGCGGGAAAGAAAAGACATCGAGCAGGATCGTTTCGTCACGGTTGGCAAGGATCTGTTTATTTGGGAGATGTCATCATTCGTGGCTTCGGAAAACCACATCGACGCCATGATGGGAAAAGCTCGGGACTTCAAGACCCTGATAATTGATTTGCGCGGCAACAGCGGCGGATACGTGAAAGCTCTGGAGCGGCTGGCCGGCTACTTTTTTGATCATGACGTAAAGATTTCTGATGAGAAAGGCCGCAAGGAAACGAAGCCTTCGATGGCCAAGACCCGAGGCGCGAACGGTTTCAAAGGCGAAGTGATCGTACTGGTGGACAGCGAATCAGCATCCGCTTCAGAGCTTTTCGCGCGCCTCATCCAGATCGAAAAGCGCGGGAAGGTAATCGGTGATCGCACTGCCGGGGCAGTGATGATCTCCAGATCGTTTGATCACAGATCGGGCGTCGGCAGCGTTCTATATTATGGAACCAGCGTCACCATCGCCGACTCGGTGATGAGTGACGGTAAAAGCCTGGAGAAAATCGGCGTAGTTCCCGATGTCATTATGATTCCTGAAGCCGTGGATTTAGCAGCGAAGCGTGATCCAGTGTTGTCATATGCAGCCAAGCTGGCCGGAGTGGAGCTTGACCCGGAAAAGGCAGGATCGTTCTTTCCTAAGGAGTGGCACGAGTAAATCGCCATCGGTCCGTCTGGAAGGGATTAAGATCGATGGGACTTCTTTCGTCTATAAGGGGGATGTTCTCGCGGCCGGAGTCGAGCCAAACCGAACGTCAGGGTGAAGAGACCGCTCACAACGATGACAGTTTCCCCGACCCGTTTCATCCGTTTCCCGAACCGGTGGCGATTCCGATTTCCGACGTATTCGATCTGCACACCGTCAGGCCGCAAGAAGTTAAACCAGTCGTCGAAGAATATCTAAACGAAGCAGCGCGCCTGGGTCTCGTTTGTGTCAGGATCATCCATGGGAAAGGAATCGGCGTGCAAAGGGAAATGGTAAGGTCGATCCTGGCACGCACATCGTTTGTTCTGGATTGGAGCGACGCGCCTCCCGAAGCCGGGGGTCTGGGGGCCACGATCGTTCGCCTCAAGCGGCCGGATGTGGATCAATAGCTAGTTCTCGGCTAATCCCCTGATTAACTCATCCAGTGAATCCACGTCGATCGGCTTGGTCACATACGCGTCGAAGCCGGCGTCTTTCGCGCCCTCGCGAAAGTCTGTTCCCTGGTGAGCAGTTACCGCGATCACTGTTACTCCGTTCATCCCGTCAGTCGATCGAATTCTCTGCGTGGCCTCGAGCCCATCCATCACGGGCAAACTCAGATCCATCAGGATGACGTGCGGACGCACGCGCTCGGCAACTTCCAATGCCTCCTGACCGTTCTCCGCCTCGAACACGATATATCCCAGTCGCTCGAGCGAGAGACGCATGAACATCCGCGCGTCTTCAGCGTCTTCAACGACTAGAACAATTCGATCCCGGGAGTCTTTTTCCATTGGTCCTTTTCGACTATGAACAATTTCTCGGCGGCCGAACACGCAGCGGCCACGCGGGCGACTCTCTCAATTACGAAATTTCCGGATGCGTTTGAATGTATGTCGCGGTCGGGCTTCTGTCAAGAAAGGCAACTGGAGGAATTTTGTTCGAACCTGGCCCCGGCTTTGAGCGTTAGAGAAACGAAGCTCGAAACTCCTTGAAAGGTCGCCATAAACCATGAAAAGAATCATTTTGGTCATCGTTCTCGTCGGAATTGCGGGAATCGCGGGGATTGTCCGTTCGAATTCAAATCCGTTGCGAAGCCTGAATAGTCTGCCCGGCGTTTTTCATGGCGATAAACACTCCGGCGCGGATGTACGCGAAGAGATTCGCAAGAGCTACGAGCTTTCGACGGGCGCCCGAGTCGAGGTCTCGGGGATAAATGGCTCCGTCAAGATCGAAACGGCCGACGTGAAATCAGCCGACGTTCTGATCGAACGCACTGGTTCGTCCGCGGAGGTTTTGAGCCGCCGCAAGATTGTGATCGACGCGACTGCCACCAGTCTAAGGATTCACGGGGAGAAGGCCGAGGGCAGTTTCCTGGGTCGCTTGTTCGGATCGGCCCCCTCAGAGCGCGTGACGCTACGCCTGCCGCGACAGGTCTCGCTCGTCGCCAAAGGTATTAACGGTTCTCTATTGGTTGGCGAGATTGGCGGCCCGGTCGAGGTCCACGGGATCAACGGCAAAGTTGATATTGCTCAGGGCACCGGCTCAGCTGAGCTTAAAGGTATCAACGGAAACGTGTCAGTCGGCTTCAAACAGCTCGACTCGCAAGGAATCGATCTCAGCGGAATCAATGGCAACATTGAGCTCAGGCTTGATGCAAACCTAAACGCCGATCTGGAAGCCAGCGGTATGAATGGTAACGTTATTTCGGATTTGCCAGGCGTCGTCGTTGATAAGTCCAGGCACGGACATTACCGCGCCCAAATCGGGAGTGGGGGAAACGCAATCTCAGCCAGGGGAATAAATGGAAACATTCGCCTCACGCGCATGACGCCCGTTGCTACTGGAGCTGCGGAGGCAAGGATTGGCGGTTGAGCCAACTCTTGCGACAGCACAAGGTCGTTACTTAATTTTCGAAAACTTGATATCAAGGATTGGGTATTCCTTCCAATCCTTATAATCGTAGTGCCACCATTCCGGCTCGTAGACGGCAAAGCCTTCCGCTTCCATCGCCGCCCTCAGCATTTCACGAAATCGCTTTGCTTCCGGCGTCGCGCATTCATAGTTAATGTGCGAACGCTCAGTCATCTCATCGTATTCGCCTGGCATCTTCACGAGCTCGCCCGATTTGAGATCGAAAAGCGAAAGGTCAACCGCACTACCGCGATTATGCCGCGAACCTCTGGCCGGGTCGGCAACGAAGATCTTTCGGTCGGCCGGGGTCGCATCCCAGAATGCTTTAGTGACGGCCCACGGACGATAGCCGTCAAAAACTACAAGCCCGTAACCCTGTTTGCGAACCGACTGATTGGCGCGCATCAACGCTTCGGCTGCGGGGCGCTGCAGAAATGCACGTGCTTCCTTGTAGACGGGCTTGCCCAGAAAATTGTTTTTAGTGGCGTAGCGGATGTCGAGTTTGATCGTTGGATCGAGCTTAACCAATTCCACGAGTTCGGCTGCACGAAACGGCCCGGTTTCGACTGGTGGCCCTTGGGCGGAAACACTCGTGCAGAGCGCCAGCACCCAGGCGATTTGCGCGAGCGCAGCAAAATGGCTGCTTGAAAAGCCAACGCTGTTTCTGAAATGTTTGTACAAGGACATCGCTCTTACCGCTATTTGACGATCTCGACGTCAATCCACTGCTCGGCCAGTTGCCTGTCAGCACTAGCGAGCTTGTCTATGACCACGACCTGCAAAAAGTAATCGCCAGGTGGCAAACCTTTTCCCAGGGTCAGGTTTCCCTGCCCCACAATGCCGCCGTCGCGCGATGATTCCAATACCGTGACCGGCATTTCCCTGCCAGTGAAAACTTCAGCGTCCGCACGAAACAGTCGGATCTGGCCGGTGAGCTTAGGCCCGTTGCTGCTTTTGTCGCGGCGGGCGCCGTAAATCAGGTAAGAGTAAGTTAGCAAATCACCTGCATCGAATCGCCGCACCGCGGGTCCTCGCCTCGTCCCATCAATGCCGATCTGCGGAAATGGAGCATTCGACGTAGCCAGCGCATGTTGCTTCGCTGTATCTGGCTCCGCGTGTTGAATGACGAAGCCAGACACGCTCAGGCGAGTTTTCTTAGGATCAGGCAATTCCACAAACTGTGAATCTGAGCCGATCCGCCCTGAACCGCTATCGCGTACCGCGAGACGAAATTGGTAAGGACCCGGCGTTTGCATCGGCACCGTAAGCGAGTAAACAATTCCGTCTCGAAGCATTCGTTCATGGTTTTCCGACGGCACGCGCAGCGTTTGTGTGCGGGCTATTTGCTGAGCGATCTTGCCCTTATCGTCGAACGCAACCGCCACCACATCGAAAGAACCGCTGTAAACGTCATCCGGCGCTTTCGTCAATTCAATGTCCCTGGCGTTTACGTGCAGCAGAATTCTGACCTGAGACGATCCCGTAAACAGTGCGGTCATCTCCAACCGCACGTCCTCCTGGACGAACGGGGATACGAGCGCTGCGCGCAACAACTCTTCCTTAGCCGGCACCTTCGTCTCGACGCGCGGGACCGACACGCGATGAAATCCACTTCGCGTTCGCACTTCGAAACTGGCGTCCTTCACGCGGAGCTTCACTTTATAACCTCGAGTCCGCGCAGGAGTCTTGTCATCGTCGAGATCATCGGGCCGGTATCCAATCAGGTAATAACCTTGTTCACCGTCGGCCACTTTCCGCAATGCATCTGTCAGGTCGTTGTTACTGTGAATGAAGATTCCGCCCGTCTCTTCAGCAAGGTAATTCAACGAATCCAACTGCACATTGAATTTTATGCGGCGGTCCGGGATTCGCCTGCTGAGTTGGTTTGCGGCGAGGTTGTATTGACTGTCGTCAGCGGTCAATCCGGCCTTCTGCATTCCCCGCGCATCAATCGTCGAAATTACGATCGAGTGCTGGTTCGCTTGCTCGATCATCCTATCCAATGCCCTCGTAGCGCCGGCCGCGATGGCCTCGCGGGTGGTGGCCGGCAGGTTGTCGGAAATCAGCACTAAGGATTTTCTTCCGGGGAAACTGGACAAACCCTGGATGACAAAGCTAAGCGCGCCCAGCGACCCGCCAAAGAATTCCTTGCCGGAAAGATCTGACGGTCGGTTACCGCGGTATCCCTTTAGTTCCAACCCATCCCCGTCATGGTCAAGTGGATTCAGCGATTCGTTGGGTGACATGCCACCGCGTCCATTGCGATACCAATTCAGCCGCTTGATTGTTGACAGCACCTGCGTTCGATTGGAGGTGAATTGCTGCATCGCGCCCGCACCGCCGCTGGCCCGAATTACAGCCATCAGATCTGTCGATTGCGTGTGTTGCTGAACGAATCGCTCCAGGGCATTTCGCAGGCGCGAGGTGCTTTCGGCAGACAAGCCAACGTCGTCCACTACGATCGCGATCACGCGACGGACCTGCTCAGGCCGAATCGCATGGAGTGTTAACGGAGGGCGAGAGCGTTGGTCGACTCCGGTGCGTTTGTCTGAGAATTGCGCGTCAACTGTCGCCGGCGGTTCGGTTAGCGAAATGTAGGAGAACTCCGTGATTTGCCGAGGATGCCCGTTTTCCAACAGTTCAAAATCTGCGGGCTTAAGATTGGTGACGGGGCGGCCATGCTTATCCGTCACAACCGCATCCACCTGCACCAGATTTGTCGTAATTTTAATTACATCGTCACTCTTTTCAGGTTGCTGGCTGCTCGGTTTCGTTTGGGCCCGCGCATTAGCGGAGGAAACGGCGACGAGAAACAGGAATACTACGGCGGCAAATTTCATGAAAACTTTTCCAGACGATTGCGCGGAATATGAACAACGGGCGACCCACGGAGCTCGAGAGCTCTCGTCCTTAGTGTCGCCGTGCGCTTGGCCGGTTGCCGCGTTACCTAAAAATCTATCGGGTTCCGCGTCGTTAAAGTAGGCGCATTCCATCCTCTCAACTTTTCATTCCAGAGCGGAATCGTGTCTTTGATGAAGCGATTTGCTTCAGCCATGCGTTCGCGAAACTCCGGCAACAGCTCCTGGAAATATTGCCGCTGATATGGAGTCGGAGCGGCATTGGTTCCATCGATGGAGAAGAAGAGATCCCCGATCCGATTAGTTATCTGTGACCTTCCCGGAAAGCCAAGACCTTCTGAACGCTTCACGAGTCGATCCTCGAGCGCCACGATCTGTTTCTTGTAATCCTCGATCGCCTTCATCAATTCCTTGTCCGGTTCCTTGTTAAGATTCTTGATGGTGGTTTCAGTGTGCTTGAGTTGTTCCTCCACGCTATCCAGAAAACGGAGAGTGGTGTTAGTGGCAGACTGCATGTCGCGAAGTTTGATTTGCAGTTCCAGTTGCGCCTGCAGGTCAGCCAGGGCCACATTGATGGTCGGATCAAGTCGGACGTCAACCGTTTCTGAAAGCGTTCTGTCCCCTACGGTAAGTTTCACGGTGTAACTTCCGGGCAGGACCTGTGGACCACGTGGCGAGCTCCCAAAGGCTGTTTCTTCAGCTGAAGGCGGCCGCCGCACTTCCGCCCCTCCGTAACGAAGGTTCCACGACACGCGGTTCAAACCTTTTTCCCGCGACGGTCTATTCAGCTCCTGCACCAGCTTACCGCTCTCATCGAGAATCTGAATCTTGAAAGTGGCTTTGTCATCGAGTTTGTCTTTCAGGTAATAAGTTATCAAAGCTCCGTACGGTGGATTGGGCCCGGTGAAAACTTTGTCTCCAATTCCGTAACGCGTGAAGAACGACGCAAAGCGGAGGCCCGGGCGAACCGGGAAAAGGTGTGCATTGCTATTTACGATCGTCGACGTCATGCGCTGAACCGGTGTCGCGTCGTCGAGTATCCAGACACTGCGGCCATGCGTGGCTACGATGAGATCGTTCTCTCGCGGATGAACGACAATATCGTGCACGGCTACATTGGGCATGTTTTTCAGGTTGAGCGGAATCCACTCGCGGCCCCCGGTATAGGAGGCAAATAGTCCGATTTCGGTGCCCGCATAAAGCAGACCTGGATTCTTTGGATCCTCGCGAACCACCTGGACGTAAGCCTTCGCCGGAAGATTGCCGGCCACTGCCGACCATGATTTTCCGCCGTCGGTCGTCTTATAGATGTAGGGCCGAAAGTCGTCGAACATGTGACGGTCGAAAGCGATGTAGGCGGTTTGCGCACTAACTCGCGAAGGCTCTACATGTGAGACCGGTGAATTCGCCGGCACGCCCTTAACGTTGCCGATGAGATTGTTCCAGTTCTTGCCACCGTCAGTTGTCACCTGGACGTTGCCATCGTCAGTGCCCACCCACACGTGACCTTTCTGCAACGGCGATTCAGCCAGGCTTATGATCGTGCTGTAATATTCAGCGCTAGTGTTTTCGATAGCAATTGGGCCACCCGCATCTTTCAGTCGCTCCAAATTGTTTGTCGTCACGTCAGCGCTGATTTGTTCCCACGATTTGCCAAAATCTGTTGACCTGAAAACTACATTACCGCCGAAGTAAACGGTGTTCTTATCGTGTGGCGAAAGAACGATCGGCGAGTTCCAGTTGAACCGATACTTCTCGCCCAATGCCGGACCGTCGCCGCTGCCGCGGCCCCAGGGATTAACCTCCTGCTGTTCACGAGTGCGGAAGTCAGTTCGCAAAATATTTCCGCCCTGGGATTCCGAGATATAGAGTTCGGGATCGTCCGCATTGTTGATAACGTAAAAGCCGTCGCCAAAACTCACCATGCGCCAGTCGTCGTTCATTATTCCGGCGGGCTCGCGCGTGCGGCTGGGACCGGTCCAGGCGCCATTGTCCTGCAATCCACCCATGACGTAATAAAAGGGCAGACGGTTGTCGGCATGGATCTGGTAAAACTGCCCCAGCGGAATGTTGTTCACATACTCCCAGGTGTCACCGCTGTCATACGAGACTGCGATGCCGCCATCCTGCCCCTGCCACATTCGTTTCGGGTTTTTCGGATCCATCCAGAGCGCGTGGTAGTCGATATGCGTCCGGCCGGTGATCGATCGAAATGTCTTGCCACCATCGATCGAAATAAAAAGCGATGAAGCTACCGCGAAGACTCGATTCTCATCATTGGGATCGACGCGCACCGTGGTGTAATAGAAGCCGCGCGACACAATGTTCGTTTGTTTAGAGACTTGCTTAAACGTTTCGCCCCGATCGTCAGAGCGATACAGTGTTCCTTCTTTCGATTCGACGATTGCATAGACTACGTTTGGATTACTTGGCGCCGAGCGAATGCCGATGCGACCCAACAACTTCGGCAAACCGTTGGTTATCCTCTTCCAGGTTCTGCCGCCATCAATCGACTTAAACACGCCGCCGTTTTCACTTCCGCTCCGGTGCGTCCAGGGCTTTCGCTCAAAATTCCACATGCCGGCGTAAAGAATATTTGGATTCGTCAAATCGATGTCCAAATCCGAGACTCCATGCTCCCTGTCGAGGTAAAGCGTTTTCGTCCACGTTTTTCCCCCGTCGATAGTCATGAAAACTCCGCGGTCTTCGTTTGGACCAAACGCATGACCCAGCGCGCCGACGTAAACGATGTCCGGATTTTGCGGGTGAATCGCAATCGCGGAAATACGCTCGGAGTTTCGCAGTCCCATGTGCTGCCAGTTTGCGCCGCCATCGGTTGACTTATAGACGCCATCGCCAAACGAAACGCTATTGCGAACGTTTGATTCTCCCGTGCCCACCCAAATCACGTCGGGATTACTCGGCGCAAGCGCGATGTCGCCGATTGAAATCGTTCCCTGCCTTTCAAAGAGTGGCTTCCAGGTGATTCCGGCGTTTACAGTCTTGAATAAACCGCCGCTGGCGGTGGCGACATAAACCACATTTGGATTTCCCGGAATTCCTTCAACGTCCGCTATGCGACCACCCATGTTTGCCGGGCCGATGCTGCGCCACTCCAGCCGATCAAAGGCTCTCTCAATCGAGGGCCTCGCGCTGTCCGCTTTGGCCGGGGATGGACTCTCCTGAGGAGTAGGCGAGGGAGAAGGCGTTGGCTCCTGAGAAAAAACAACCGCGCTGCTGGACATTGAGAGGGCAACGAAGAGGCAAAGACCTGCGACGAATTTCGACACGAATCTCGACAGCGACATTATTTTCTCCTGAGTTGGTTTTTAGTAAGACTATCCGACAAATTGAAGCAGGGCGGATGTCATCCGACGTGGTAACAAGGCCGAGAGTTTACCATCTCAGCAGATAATTGAAAGCGTTTCTACGCGAGCAGGATTATCGGCTTGGCTTTCAGATTGAGCCAGACAATGTGCAGCACCTTTAGTAAAGCCAAACCGGTCCCCCTGAATTGACCAGTCCCGAATCGGGCTTTAAAGTAGACGCCTCAATCAACAACAGGAGAACCGAACAACTTGCCGCAAAGTAGACATCGAAAGATCGATAAGGCCAGGAAGCGTCCGAAGGGTAACTTTCCTGCCGGGAAAACAAAACCGGCAACTGGCCGCAATCGACAGGCTCGAGTGATTGCCATCGTCTTAGTGGTTCTGATTGCCGCCACGGCGATCGGCTACCTCGTCAGCAAACGTTCCGGAACGAACGGTGGTGGCACAGAAATCACCACGAGTTCCGGCCTTAAATATATCGACGTGGTCACGGGAACCGGGCCCTCGCCTCAACCCGGCCAAACTGTCACCGTCAACTACACCGGCAAGCTGGTCAACGGGACGGAGTTTGACAGCTCAGCCAAACAGGGAAAGCCGTATCAGTTTCGCATCGGCACCGGCGTAGTGATCAAAGGCTGGGATGAAGGTCTCATGACAATGAAAGTTGGTGGGAAGAGGAAGCTCACAGTTCCACCCGGCCTTGGCTACAGAAATCAGAGTAATGGCTTAATCCCACCCAATTCCACGCTGCTATTTGACGTGGAACTTTTGGATGTGAAGTAAACCACGACCGTGATAGCGGGGTAAGTAAACCCGAGCAGTGTTTTGTCGACAACCTCAACCGTTTCTCGCATCAGCACGTGAAGCGGTAGCGACCCGGGTCGCCGCCGCGCCGAGAACAAAAAGATTCCCCAATTTCACGAAATATCACTTACGGTCTATTAGTGTCCGTTCGTGTGGCTTCGTGGGTCAATTATTTCAGCGAATCTCAAACTACCGCGCCTTTTGCAAGTTTGATTAGTTGCTCGTCTCAGAGTTACTCTGCGTACATTCCCTCAAGAGAAACTTTTTCGCAAAGCCGCCAGGAGGCGAGACGCTGATGAGCGCGAACACTTTAACCATCACAGACAATCGCACTGGAAAACAGTATGACCTGCCCATTGAAAATGGGACCATCCGGGCCACCGACCTGCGCCAGATCAAAGCCTCCGAAGACGACTTTGGCTTGATGACTTACGATCCGGCGTTTATGAATACTGCTTCCTGCAAAAGCCGGATCACGTTTATCGATGGTGATAAAGGAATTCTTGAGTATCGCGGTTATCCAATTGATCAGCTTGCCGAAAAGAGCACCTATCTGGAAGTGGCTTACCTGCTGTTGAATGGTGACCTGCCAACTGAGGCAGAGCTGGCCAGGTGGAAACACAACATCACGTATCACACTTTTATCAACGAAAGCATCAAGAAGGTTATCGACGGGTTCCACTACAACGCGCATCCGATGGGAATGTTTGAGGCCACGCTCGGCGCTCTCTCAACTTTTTACCCCGACGCGAAAGACATCTTCGACGTTGATTGCCGGCGAAAACAGATTCACCGGCTGATTGCCAAAGTTCCCACCGTTGCCGCCTTTGCTTACCGTCACCGGATCGGCATGCGTTACGCCTATCCTGATAACGACCTTAGTTACGAAGGCAACTTCCTAAACATGATGTTCAAGACGACGGAATTGAGATATCAATCAAATCCGGTGCTGGAACGCGCGCTTAACGTTCTTTTCATCCTCCACGCCGATCACGAACAGAATTGCAGCACAAATGCGATGCGCAGCATTGGCAGCGCGCACACAGATCCGTTTTCATCATTGGCCGGAGCCGCAGCCGCGCTCTATGGACCGCTGCATGGCGGCGCGAATGAAATGGTCTTGCGCATGCTCAACGAGATAGGTTCGATCGATAAAGTTCCTGACTACATCAAGCGGGTGAAAGCCGGCGAGTTTCGCTTGATGGGGTTCGGACACCGGGTTTACAAAAACTACGACCCGCGCGCGCGCATCATCAAACAGGTCGCCGATGAAGTCTTTGAAGTGACCGGAAAAGATCCAATGCTGAAGATTGCGCTCGAGCTCGAACGGATCGCGCTTGAGGACGAATATTTTGTGAAGCGGAAGCTGTATCCCAATGTCGACTTTTATTCGGGCATCATCTACCGGGCCATGAAATTTCCGGTTGATATGTTTCCAGTCTTGTTCGCAATTCCGCGCACCTCAGGCTGGTTGGCCCAGTGGGTTGAGCTGCTGGAGGATCCGGACCAGAAGATCGCGCGCCCGCGTCAGATCTATCTGGGACATCGCACACGTGACTATGTTCCGATGGGTGAACGCAAGCCTGCGGAGAGCGAGGCCGCGAGGGCGTGAGCCACTTCTTCACTTGAGTTGAGCGCGTTGGAGAAAGCCGGTCACAAATGCAAAACGGCCGCTCAGGCGAGCGGCCATAGTTGTTTTGAAGAGTTGGTGCACCCGGCAAGACTCGAACTTGCGACCCTCTGATTCGAAGTCAGATACTCTATCCAGCTGAGCTACGGGTGCATGAAAGCCTTTGTACCCCACTAGATAATAAAAGACAAGTAACGCCTTCAACAGGAATTGAAGGTCTGATTCCCTGGTGGAGGGGTGAATTATGAAAGAACTGTTTGCCGCTTTTTCTGAAAGAGAAGTAAATTAATAAACCGGTTCCTGAAAATTCCAAGATGCTACTAACAGTCTTTCAATGCTACGAAAAGAGTCCTTAGTGAGGGACAAAAGCCACCAGCTCAGCTGATAAACCACCTACGCACGGCCTTGAAAGATTTTATTTTTGGCAAGAGAGAACTAGCTAAGTCGGAGGCTTTTTGGTGTGAAAATAGCTGACAATTCTTGACAGACTTCTTGGCCAGGCGTAGATTCAGCTCGTCCTTGCATCCTAAGAAACTCACTCCCCTAATTCGGAGGAAATACTCAATGAAGACTTGGAGACCCATCATCTTTGTGTTGGTAGCTATGATTCAAGTACGCTAGCATTAACAAAGGGTCAGAAAAAAGCCGACAAAGAACCTGATGTCACTAAATTTCCCACAATTGAATACCAGAATCGAAAACCCACTAACCTAACTGCGAAACAGCAAAAACCGCGTAAGAAACATAATAGTCCTCGCTCACCGGCTATTACAGAAAATATGGACCAAATCCTTCTCAACTCTGATTGGGAGCTGAGGCTACCAGCACTACCAATCGCGAAGAGTGTAGCGGTAGTAATCGGTGAAGTGACAAACGCTCAAGCGCATTTTTCAGAGGATGAAAGTCGAATCTATTCTGAGTTTAAATTTCGAGTAGATGAAGTCCTTAAGAATCTTGAACAACCCTTTAGCGATTCGATCGTAGTAGAACGCCTCGGGGGCCGCGCTAAGTTCCCTTCTGGCAAGGTAGTTGTATCTTCAGTAGCTCATCAGGATTTACCACAGGTCGGAAAGCGTTACATTCTCTTCCTTACTCACGAATACGCTGGAGATGACGATTACACCATCTTGACGGGATATGAATTGCGTAATGGCCTAGTTTTCCCTCTGGACAAACCTGGTACTGGCCATCCCATTCTTTCTTACAACGGCGTCGCAGAAACAACCCTAAGAAATGACCTCGTAGTCGCGCTCACGAACATTTCACAGTAGGTCCGATGAAAAAATTATACTCACAACGCTCGGCGTAATTTGCGTCGTGGTAGGCTTATCGCTGTTCAGTTGGGAGACGGAAGCACAGGGAACCCCCTGCTGTGAGAATATCCCCCTGATGCACCCTACAAACCCTAGGTTTCCCCAAGGTGCCAGTGTGACTCTATACATTGACTCAAGCTCCGGCTTTACGGAGACAGAAATGCAAATGATAAAGGAAGGGGCCGAAGACTGGAACGGTGAATTGAACAGTTCTCACATAACACACAATGTGGTCATTCCCTCGACGCCCCCATACGTTGGAGGAAACAACACCATTGTTGCTCGATTCAATGACAACCATAGTAATTCATCTGTCGCGGCTCTAATAATGTCCAGAAGCTCAAACCCAGATTCTGTGTACGGGCAGATTGTATTTAATCGCAACATACGGGTCCCAGAACGCCGACGGCACTGGCGTCTGGCCACCGGCATATACGAGAGAAACTGCGAGGCATGAGGTTGCCCACGGAATAGGGTTGGATAATGCTCCTAATTGTCCCATGGGAAGCACAATCATGAACCCGCTCGGAACTACTGAAACCCGCATCACGCCTTGTGATAATGCACCGATTAATAGTGACCCTGCCTATCCGTGTACGACTCCTCAAGGGAATTCTCCAGGGTCATCTTATTATTGGAGTGTAACATCCTGTTCTTGGCAGTACGCTCTCCATCCTGGTTGCGACCCGCAAGCCGAACAAGATTGTCTTTTCCAACTCAGTAATTATCGGTGGAACGAAGCTACGTGTGAGTGTATATGGCAAGGAGATGACCCACATTCACCTATTGTCATCGATACGGAGGGAAACGGGTTTAGTCTGACCAACGCACAAGGTGGAGTGAATTTTGACCTCGACATAGATGGACTCAAGGAGCGGCTCTCTTGGACCGCTGCAAATTCTGACGATGCTTGGTTAGTACTCGACAGGAATAATAACGGCGTGATTGATAACGGTGGCGAATTGTATGGGAACTTCACGCTGCAACCCGAACCCCCGGCGGGCGAAGAAAGAAATGGTTTCTTGGCTTTGGCCCAACATGATAAAGCGGAAGGCGGTGGGAACGGGGATGGCAAGATTAACCAACAGGACGCAGTTTTTAATTTACTGAGGTTGTGGGGAGACACAAACCATAATGGCGTTTCTGAACCATCCGAGCTGCACACCTTGGCGGAACTTGGTGTTGCGACGTTAGACCTAAAGTACAAAGAATCGAGGCGGACCGATGAATACGGCAATCGCTTTCGCTTCCGAGCCAAGGTAAGGAACCAACACGGTGCTCAAGTTGGACGGTGGGCTTGGGACGTTTTCCTCGTTACACAACCGTCGTCAAGGAACAATTTCGCTCATAACCTAAAGTTCGAAGCGGGTGCCTCCCCTTGTAAGCCTTGTTTAAGAGTCGAGTGAGAGAAATGGGCTCTCGGGGAAAGGTTGTTCGAGAGCCGCTAACTACCGACCCTGACCATCACCTGCTAATTAGTGACCACTGCTTTGGATTACCTCACGGACGAATCTCACCATTTCGTTTGTCTGTTCCGACGACATCTTATCCTTAAATGCGGGCATGCCGTCGCCGCCATTCATAATCTGTTTGACGAATTCTTCTTCTGAGTGTTTAAGCGCATGACCTTCGTGGAAGCTCGGCACATTCAATTTCTTCCCATCCACCGTCTTCATGCCTCCGGCGCCATCTTCGCCGTGACACCCCGCGCAGTCCTTCTGAAAAGTCACACGCGCGAAGGCAAACTCATCCGGAGTAGCATTCGCTTTCGTGGCGGGCGAAACAGCCACAACTGGTGCAGATTGATTGGTCGTCACCGTCTCGGGTCTGCTACAAGCGCTCGCGGCGACTGCAGCTCCTATCAATATTGTCAGCGCAACCAACTTCATCCGAAAAAACCTTCCTGTTGATCTCGTCAAAATTACAATGTTATTTAAGAAAGACAGGATAACACGACCTGCGGCGCGAAACGGAAACAGCCTTCTGGATGAACAGGAGTGGCAGGATTACTGCGCACAGAGACCGAGGAGGGCGACGCGGCAAGTGCACCACCGTGTTTTCTGGCTGGTTGCAATCGCACCGTAGTCTAGGCAGAATATTCCAGCGCGTCACAAATCATCGCTGATTGGCTCGTTCGAAAGCCCTCCCGTAAACCGAGGTCACATGCAACATGAGCACCGATAAAGAAGGAAACGCAACTAGAGGGTCGCTTCGCCTCGCCCCAAATTGCGTTGAACTCGAAGTGGAAAAAGCGAAGCTGCCGAGACAGTTCGTCAACTTCACTTTCTATCACGCGCTTCCCCAGTGGCGCATGCTCTCGGACGGCGACAAACAACAATGCAAGGAAGAGTTTGTGAAGACGGTGGATGAATTTCGCGGTCCACTTTTGATCAACAGCTACTCCACCATCGGATTGCGCACGAATGTCGACTTTATGGTCTGGCGTATCGGTTATGAACTTGATCCCATCCAGGAGATGACTTCACGACTCAATCATACCCAGATGGCAAAATACCTCGAGCCATCGCAATCGTTTCTGTCGATGACCAAGCGTTCGATGTACATCGACAAGGACAACCCCGAGCATGTGGAGGATCGGTTGCACATTGTGCCGGGAAAGTCTGACTATCTTTTTGTATATCCTTTTGTGAAGACTCGTGAGTGGTATTCGCGCACTGCGGACCAGCGGCAGGAAATGATGGACGAGCACATTCGTATTGGCACGAAGTATCGTCAGGTCAAACTTCACACAACTTATTCCTTCGGACTCGACGATCAGGAGTTTGTGGTCGCGTTTGAAACCGACAACCCGGCAGACTTTCTCGATCTGGTGCAGGAGTTGCGCGAAACGAAAGCCAGCTCTTACACGTTGCGCGATACTCCGATGTTTACCTGCCGTCGGCGCAGTCTGGCAGACTGTCTCGAAGCTTTAGGTTAAGATTTGGCGGGGGGCACGCCCACCTTCCAACCCTGAGATATCTTGCTCGTTAGTACTCCCGCGGAGCTTATTACCAGCGAGTATTAGCAATCAATCTCCATCATCTCATGGACAGGAAGGCGGGCTTGCCCCCCGCGCTTTTCGCTGGTCACAATTATTTTTTTGAGTCTCAATTACATGAAAACAGCCCTTCGGACCGCATTCCTCGTAATTCTTTCAGCCTTTCTGGTTCATTTCCTGCCGCCGTCTTCTTCAGCACAACCGGAGCCTGCACAAGCGAAAACATATTCCGAGTATCTCTGGTACGAAGCCGAGAACATGCGCGGTTTTGGCACCAAGCCGACCGGTGAGCCGATTCAGAATCCCTCGTGGCTTGGTCTGCCGCGCATAAAAGCGCCGGGCTGGGGCATCAATGGACCAGGAGTGTCAGCTGAATGGTCCCAGGGTGGTGAGAGTGAATGGAACTCCGCTGCTGCCAGCCTGGACGAATCCCGCGCGGCGATCCACCAGGATGTTGAGATTCCGCGAGGTGGCGATTACAGAATCTGGATTCGATACGCCGACTGGGCCAACAAGACCGAAACGTTTACTGTCAAAATCTTTCAAGGCGACCGCGCGGTCTTTCGTCAGGAGTTTGGTCACAAAGCTATCGTCGACGCGCACGATGAAGTCAGTATGTATTGGGGCTGGTCATTCACCTGGGATGGCGCGCCCGCGACACTCGTTAAAGGTCCGGCACGAATCTCGATCGAAATTGAAAAGCCTGCAGAAGCAGTGCGGCAGGTAGACTGCGCTCTGCTCACCAACGATCTTGCCTTTGTCCCCGAGGGTCGGCGCAAACCGGATTTCGCCGCGGCGCGTTATCTTCGCGAATGGTCCGCCTCTCGAGTGCCCCTGGCTTCCCTCATCAATCAACCTCCCGGCACCGCAATTCCGAGCGCCTGGAAACAACGGCAGATCGCCGGCCGCGATTTCCTGATGCCCTGGAATATCACGACGGAGTTTTGGAAAGAATACGACAAGCCGGTGGCTGAGCGATCGCTTTACCCCTTCCACGCTGAACCGATTGAAGAGTTTGTAAAGAAATACAAAGGCGCCCGCGAGGTGCCAATCTTCGGCTCGAAGCTGGTTGCTCCCGTCATCTACATCAACAACTTGCGTGAGTATCTCCAGGACGGCAGCGCCTTTCGACGTTACCTCAGCGAAACGAAATCGCCTTTTGCGATATTGATCAACTATGGTTCAGCAGAATTGCCCGAAGCGGAAGGGCAGGCGGCGTGGAAACTGCTAAACGGCGAACTCAAGGACCAGTTTCTCGGTTGGATCTCCGGCGAAAGCGTCGGTTACGTTTGGGAACAAGCGCCCCTCGAACTACGCGTTAATCCGGAGATGTCGCGGAGAGAACTGCTCGAAGCTCACCGCCTGTTCTACGACAAGACGATCGCACGCAAGTGGGCGGCAATTTTCCATACGGAAACCGGCGCGATGTGGGACAAGCTGATTCCCGCGCAGTCGACATCAAGCACATCCTTTGCGCATGCGCTTACAGACTGGGGCGTGAAATTGTTAGGCGTGGAAACGGCGGCAGTGCAGCCGATGCTGGCAATGCGCGTCGCCTTTACCCGCGGCGCGGCGCGGCAACAGGGCGTTAACTTTCTCTATTACCACGCGCCAAATTTCGGCGACTCCGCTACAACTTTTACCAAAGTTCAAAACTTTGCCGGTCCGGATCATTTTTTCCACTCGCGTTACGGCGCGACGATGGGACCATCCCTCTCGTGGTATCGAAAGAATTACTACTTCTATTACATGTCGGGAGCCGCCGCTATCTATCTTGAACAGGGTGGCGATCAGTTTTTCAAACCCGGCCCAAACGAGCACGAGTTTCAACTAAACCCTCTGGGCAAGATCACGGAAGAGTTCATGCGCTTCGCCGAGAAACATCCGAATCGCGGAGTGCCCTACACGCCGATCGCGTTTCTGCTGGATCCCGCGCATGGCTGGGACATGACAGACTACCCGCAGTGGCCTTTTCAAGTTTCCCAAATCAACCGGAGCGACCTGGCACTGCGCGAATTATTTGGCGCCGCCTATTACCCCGGGCTGGTCAAGGAAGGTGAACCCGCTTCGGCGGATCGACAAGTCTTCGTTAACGGAATCTTCGGCGACATCTTCGACGTACTGGTTGCTTCGGATAGTTCTGGTGCAAAGTCCAATGTTCAGAGTCCAACGTCCAAGGCCCAAAGTCCAAGGTCGGTGAGCCAGAGTAGGGTTAAGGCCCCCAGCGGCGAAGTAGCGCCGGCAACGAGCGCTCTGCGTGCGAACAAACCAAACGCAAGCAAGCGCGAGGAATGGGATTATGAAGGCAGCGATGCAATCCAGAGCGGCGTCGCCAACCAAACTCCCAACACTCAAGTCGAACCTCAACATGGGACAACCACGCACGCTTCACGAGTTCGCAATTCAGTGGAACTGAATCCGTATCGCGCCATCGTTGTTGGCGGGCATATCAACTGGTCAACCGAATGGATCAGAAAATTAACCGCATACGTCTCGGCCGGCGGCACCGTCGTGCTCAACTCCGCGCAAATCAAAGGGCTGCCCGCGGAATTGACCGGCCTGCGCCTGACTGGAGCAACCGGTGAAGCGCATAACGCCAAATGCCTCTCGCCGGGTGAAGCGGCGCAAGACTTGAAAGGTCAAATATTTCGCTATGAAAAAGTGGAACTGAAGGGCGCGCAACCGCTGGTCACTACGCTTAGCAATGAACCTCTCGTCACGGTCAACAAATTGGGTAAAGGCTCAGTCGTTCTATCTACAGTGAACGATTTGTTGGGGGAAGACGATCGTCTGACTCCATTTTCAGCCCACATGCTCGCGCACGTTTTCGCGGATGCCACTCCAATCAAGGTCACCGGCAACGTCGAATACCTGATCAACCAGACTGATACCGGTTGGATCATCACGCTCTTCAATAATGAAGGCGTGTTCAAACCTCAGCAGGGACTGGCCCAGGTAGATCGCACTGCAGTTGTAAGGGCAGATATTAGTTGGGGTGGAACTGGAATAGCTCGAGCTCAGGAGTGGATTTCAGATACGACTGTGAAGATCGAAAAACAAGCGGGTAAGCCTGACAGCGTTTCGGTGAATATCGCGCCCGGCTCCGTTGCAATCATCGAACTGAAGTAACGCAAACTGACCGTTTGCATAAGATCAATCACGCACCTCCAGACGCCGTCTCGCCGCTGCATTAGCAATCTCTTCCTGGCCGTTGAGCGTCAACAACCTCACGGCTGCTATGCGGACATAGACGTTGTCATGTCTCTCAATGGCCTGCACCAGGGGCTGAACTTCTCCCGTCTTAGCCATCGCTAGCAACAGGCAAAGGGCACTGTAGGTTTCCTCGCGGCTCTCGCCGCCCAGCATGTCAATCACTTCGGCCGCGAGGCCCGACGTCGCCATCGCCTTTCCGATATTGGTCCGGCGCTCAGGTGTCGACTCTTCCAGTGCCCGCGTGAACGACTCGACCATGCGTGATGGATCCAGCTCGCGCAGTTCCCTGGCGGCTGAGCTGCGAACTTCAGGTGATGGATCTTCAAAACGTGCCGTGATGCGGCTGAAAGCATCTTGCGGACTCGCGATGGCTGACCCGGCAACCGGGGCAGCGGGCTCCTCGGGTAGCGGCTGTCGCTCTTCGCTCACCGTTGGGGTTTCAAAAGAACTGGCCTCAGCAGTTCCAAATGCGCCAGTATCCACCGCGTTATCTGGTCCACTCATCGCTAATGCTGTGATTGAAGGCGCTGTGAAAGGTCGAGCCGTGTTGTAACTCTGCGGGGTTTCAGGCTGCACGGCACGGGGAGTGGGCCGCAGGTTTTCCAACGGATCGTCACGCCATTCATCCACCGGCGCCGCTTCAGGATGTTCGCGCCGGGTGAGCAGATCAAAATGTTCTGCCGCGCGCAAGCGCGCTTCCTCTTCAGACTGTAGACGCTCTTTCTCCTGCTGTAGACGGTACTCGGCTTCCGCACGTCGACGAGCTGCGTCTTCAATGCGACGCCGCTGCGCTTCTTCCATCCGTCGCAGATTTTCCGTCTCGTCCTTGATTCGTTTTTCCTGTTCCGCTGCTGACTGCGTGGTTACGGCGACATTGCGTCTGACTTCTTCCAGCTTTGCCAGGACCTGCGCTTCTGCGAGTTCACTCTTGCGAGCTTCTGCCTCAAACCTCTGGGTCTTTTCCGAGACCAGCCGGAAACTTTCTTCGGCTTTTCGCCGGCGGGTTTCAGCGTCCTCTATGCGCTTCCGAGCCTGCGTATCGGCAATGCGCAAACTCTCAATCTGGCTGCTGGTCTGACGTTCCTGTTCGTTTCGCTGCTGTGCTTCGTTATCCATCCGCTCACGCAACGCAGCAAGTTGCGTTAACCGCTGTTCCTGTTCAGCAGCTCGGTACCTCTGTTCGGCTTCGATGCGTTGTCTTTCTTCCTCTGCCCGAACGCGAATCTCATCGAGCAGGCGGCGAGCTTCTTCGGCCTTCTGGTGCAGCTCCCCCTCTATGCGAACGCGCTCAGCTTCCGCTTGATGGCGCGCCTCGGCTGCCGTCTTCATGCGGGCCTGGGCTTCCGCAAGTTGTGTCGCTTCCTGTGCGGCCTTTTCGCGTGCAGACTCAACTTCGGCGCGCCGTGCGGCGACATCTGCCGCCATCTGCCGCATTGCTTCCACTTGCTGGACCAGTTGTTCCTGCTCGGATCGGACGTTCTGTTCCGCGTCACTTAAGCGTTGCGCTTCTGCTTGTCGTGCCGCATCGGCGACGTCCAGGCGCTCCTTTTCCTCTGCCAGCTGCAACGTCACCTGGTTGGCCTTTTGACGAGCGGCCTCGACTTCCGAACGGCGCAACGCAGTTTCCGCCACGGACTGTTCGAGCGACTCCTCCTCGCTGCGCAGCCTTTCCATTTCGGCCTTGTGCGCAAGTTCAGCGCGTTGGCGGGAGCTCTGGGCTTCAGCGAGGCGGGCTCGTTCGGCGGCAGCTCTGCGCTCGCTCTGAAGTTCACTTCTGGTACGCGCAATCTCTTCGGCGGCCAGCCTCAGCTTGCTGACCTCAAGCCGCAACATCGCGTCTTCCTGCGCAAAGCGTTGCGCTTCTTCCTCGGCCTTTATTCTCGCCGCGTGCGCATCGGCTAACTTTTTCTCTTCATCGCGCCGGCGCTGGGTGGCCTCTGCTTCCGCGCGTTCCCTCAACTCCTCTTCCTCGCGGAGCCGGGTCGCAAATTCCGCACTTACTCTCGCTTCGCTTTCCAATCGGTGGAGGGCTTCTCTTTCCAGCCGCGAGCGAGAGCTAGTCGTGTCATCAAGGCGCAACGAAAGATCCTCGAGTGCTTTTCTTGCCGCCGCTTCATCAAGAAGCAACTTCGCTTCATCGGAAGGCAGGCTGTCGTCGGTGAGTGTTGGACTCAAGCTTTCTTCAGTTACCGGTCCCGCTGTTGTGGAAACGTCCCCAGCCGCCGCTACGGACGACATTTCGTTTGAACCATTTTCAACTGGCAGATGGGCTATTACAGGATCTGTAGGAGCGGCGTCTCCAAGTTGGGCGAGGGCTTCGCTGGCAGCGTCGCGCACTTCCGGGGAACCGTCAAAGAGCGCAGCAATCAGTTGAACTTCGCGTAGCGCGGCATCACGCGGCTCTTCAGCGTCATGGGGGGCGGTTGAATTCGCAACGGACCCAGAGCCATCGTGGTTTTGTTCCACGGCTTTGGCTTCCCGCTGAGACTTCGCGTCTGCAGTTGGCTCAGATTCTGATGGGGCTTGAGGCAATGGAGAGTTAGACCTCTTCTGTCGCAGGCGGAACAACATGCCACCTCTCTAATTCAGACTTTGTTTGGCGCAGAGCATAGCTTATTTTCCACTAGTTTTTACAGGGCACACTTACGATCTGAAATTTCTCGCTCAAGTCGGCTCGTTTATCTTTGCATACTTCTAATAGGCATCGATTTCTTGGTTTCGCCTGGTTTCGCCTGGTTTCGCCTGGTTTCGATAGCTAAATAGCTAAAAGGCTTCGAGCATGCAGGTTATGACTCCGTTCAGCTGATCCGCTACAATCCCATCTTTGCATTCGCACCTTAAGCAACTATGTTGAAAGTCGCGCGAAAGTTTTTAATCCGGGGAAACGTGCAGGGGGTCGGTTACAGGTTCTTCGCACAGCGTGCGGCCGCGCGTCACCAGGTGGTCGGGTATGTCCGCAATTGTGCGGACGGCACGGTGGAGGCGTTTGCCGAGGGTCCCGCGAGAGACGTGGAAGAATTTAAGAATGATCTCGCGGCCGGACCGCAATGGGCTTCCGTGGATAATGTGGAAGAAATTAATCTGGATCCCACGGGAACTTATTCTTCGTTTAGAATTGAACGATGAGCGTCAGTGAATCAGTGATCAGTGGTCAGTGATCATTGATCTCTGATCTCTGACCACTACCGTAAAACTATGGACCACCTAAAAGCTATGATTCGCGAAGTGCCTGACTTCCCCAAGCCGGGCATTAACTTTTACGACATCACCACGCTGCTGAAACATCCCGAGGGCTTGCGAAACACAGTCGACGCGCTCGCGGCAGAGTATGCAGGTGAAAAGGTCGACACTGTCATCGGCGTCGAAGCACGCGGTTTCATTTTTGCTCCCGCGCTGGCCTATCACCTGGGAGCGGGTTTCGTCCCAGTGCGCAAACCAAAAAAGCTGCCGTCTGAATGCGTCTCAATTTCTTATGACCTCGAGTATGGCCAGGATGCTCTTGAAATTCATCGCGACGCTGTGGGCAGCGGTCATCGCGTGATTATCGCCGACGATCTACTGGCCACGGGCGGCACTGCCAAAGCTGTTTGCGATCTGGTTGAAGGGCTGGGTGGAACTGTGGTCGGCCTCGTGTTTGTGGTTGAACTGGAGTTTCTGCCGGGCCGCGCAAAGCTTGAAGGCTACGATGTAAGGTCGTTGATTAAATATCAATCGTAGGAAGCAATCAGCGATCAGCCGGAGATTCTGAGTAGGACAGGCATTCTTGCCTGTCCTCTTTTAACACCACGTTTCCAAACAAACGGACAGGCAGGAATGCCTGTCCTACTGATTTAGTGGTGCCCCCGGCGCGATTCCAACGCGCGACCTTCCGCTTAGGAGGCGGACGCTCTATGCAACTGAGCTACGGGAGCAGACTGGTGAATAGTAAATGGTGAATAGTGAATGGTAAAGCTGCCCCAGTTTAAGGTAGTGGGTCAGTTTGGAAATCGAAACAGTTTTCCCTTGCGAACTTTGCGTTTCAGCTTGGCGGTCTTTGCGGTTTTGTTTTGTACTAAAGCCTTACCGCAAAGGTCGCTAAGGCTTTCGCAAAGGACGCAAAGCAAACTGACCGACTACCCAGTTTATCGTTTGTGATGGACGGCGGTCTTCGCCAACGGCTGGAAATCAAAAACAATATTGCTGAACGCTTTAATCCCCGCGTCCAGACGGCTGTCGTCAATGTAGAAATCCGGCGTGTGATGCGGCGCCGCATCCTTCCGGTTTTTTCCCTTCGGCATCCCACCCACGTTGAAAAAGAAAGCCGGCGCCTTCGCGCGGTAAAAAGCGAAATCCTCAGCCCCCGTAATCCAGTTTGTTTCCAACAAGTTTTCCTTGCCGACCGCTTTTTCCAGCGACGCAAGTGAAGCCCGCACGAGTTCAGGCGTGTTGTAGGTCACCGGGGTCTTCACGTCAATCGTTACCTCCGCTGTCGCGCCCATGCTCTCCGCAATTTTCTGCGCCGTTAACTTTATCTTTTCATGAACCTCTTTCTGCATTTGCTCGTCCAGCGTGCGAATCGTTCCTGACATCGTCATCTCTTCGGGAATGATGTTTTCACGCACGCCGCCATTGATGCGGCCTACTGTGATTACCACTGGGGCCTTTGTCAGTTCTGATTGGCGCGAGACGATCATTTGCAGGCCGGTGATGATCTGGCTGGCAACCGCAATCGGATCGACGCCAGTCCAGGGTGTCGAACCGTGGGTCTGTTTGCCTTTCACTTTGATGGTGAACCAATCAGACGCAGCCATGAACGAGCCGGAGCGGTACCTGATCTTTCCGATCTCGGTAAGTGCGTCAATGTGTATTCCAAAGATCGCATCAATCTTTGGATTGTCCATGACACCTTCTTTAACCATCAGCGGCGCGCCGCCTTCTTCACCGGCGGGCGGACCTTCTTCGGCAGGTTGAAAAATGAAAACTACGGTGCCGGGAACTTTGTCTTTCATCCGCGAGAGGACAGTAGCCGTCCCCAGGAGCATCGCCACGTGTGAATCGTGTCCGCACGCATGCATTACCCCGACTTGCTGACCGTTGTAGTCAGACTTTTCTTTAGAGGCGAAAGGGATATCTACGCGCTCGGTGACGGGTAGGCCGTCCATGTCTGCGCGCAGACCAATCGTCGCGCCTGGCTGGCCGCCTTTCAGAATTCCGACCACGCCGGTCTTCGCAATTTTAGTGCGAACTTCCAATCCCAGCTGCCGCAAATACTTTTCGACGAACTCCGCCGTCTTGAATTCGCGGTTGCTGAGTTCAGGAAACTGATGCAGGTGGCGCCGCCATTCAATAACCTGCGGCAGCACTTTCGCGGTTTCGGCGTTGATCGCCGCACTCATGTCCGCCGCAAAGCTCTGATTCGCTAAAAGCGAAAACACAAACAACACTGAAATCAGTTTCTTCATTTGCCATGCCTCTGGTCGAGTTTTGGTTTGAATGCCGTGCTCACCTTTTGTGAACAGGAAGACCGATGAACTAAGCCGGAATAGTAAGTTGTCCAGGCGTCGGACGGCAAACTATTTCACGACTCAGTTAGCTTGCCAGTTTCGAAGTGGTAAGGGCGTGCCGCCCGCGATCACGCGCGTGCCCCCACCAAGCGGCACACACAATGCCTATTACCGCAATGATGTGGCGCAGACCTTTTTCGAGCGCCAGGATGATGATGAATGGGTCATCGGACGGCATTTTGCCTCTGACATTTGCCCTGAACTTCTCACCATCAAACTCATTTCACGTAATCAAACAAATTCAGAGCAAGCATGTTTATTAGAACTCTTCTTTCGCATTCACTTCTCCTTCTGTCTCTTCCAATTATTCAGTCCGGCGCGCTGGCAAATGGAAATGCAAACCAAAAAGCCAAGCGAGCTGTTAAGCCCGAGCCTTGCGTTGTCGGTCGCACAGCGCCGCCCGCCGGTTTCTGGACCTGGCCTCCGCATACTCGCGTTAACATCTATCTCCGTGAACCGGATTTTTCAAAAGTTGACGTCGCCGCAGTGAAACTGGCTTTGGAAAGCTGGGACGCGACTGCGACTGAAAACGGGTCCGACGTGCGTTTCAGTTTCCAGGGTCTTACCCGCGAGACGAAAAATGCTCGCCGCGAAATCACTATTGTCCGGAGTAAAGTCTTTAACCAGAAACAGCGGCATCGTGCGTTATTGGAGGCGCATAGCATTAATGGTGATCGCTTTATCGATTACGCACTGATACTCGTTGATCCAAGCGTGCAAGATCAGGGCTTGTTGACGAATGTGATCGCTCATGAGATTGGGCATAGCCTCGGCCTGTTAGACTGTCCTCAATGCTCCAGCCGCAGCACCGCGATGGGATTGCTCAAGGCCGGCAACGAGTCGAATGGAATCCAGGGTCCAACGGCCTGCGATAGTCGTGAAGTGACAGCGGTCTACCGCGCGTTAAAGCCGCGGTTGTTAGTCGCTGTCGTCGAATAAGATTTAGACGGGTTGTAACGAGAAACTATCAAGCCAAAGACGCCCAAAAATAGGGCACGGCGCACTACACGGCTTGCGTTGAAGGCTGATTCGGATTGCCTCGGTATTGTCTGAAGTTATGAATTCCAGTTGGTAGTCGCGCCAGGTGTCAGTGGTTTGAGGTAACGGATCCGATTGGCCCAATGACTGTCCCGCACCTTCGTCCATGACGACAATACTGGGCAGGGTTCCCGACAAGATCTCTGAGGTGCGCGCAGCAAATCTCAAGCGGTAGCGCGTGCGCGGCACGACTTGAACGAGTTGCGACACTAAGGCTTGTCCAGGCTCCGAGGCGCCGTTGAACGAGACTTTCAAACTTAAGCGACCACTGCCAGGATCTGAGGAGTCCAGACTCAGAATCACTTCGCCCGATTTCTCCGCGGCGCGCCAGCCAAACCCCGGCTCATCCAGATCGCTTTCATCTTCAAAGCCGGGATCAAACATGGTTGGACCATCGGGAGCCGGGGGATGAGCGATACTCCATAACTCATGCGCGAGTTTGAATTGTTTCGCCGTCAGCAGTTCTGCCAGATACGCGCGGCGCTGCGCCGCAACTTCCTCGCCGGCCTCATAACCAGCAGCCCGGAACATCGCGATTGCTTCCGTGGCCTTACCGCGTTTCCTAAAATAATCCGCCAGCGCTTTGTAGGTTTCAGCCGAACGCGGGTCTATTGCCGCCAGCACCGCCTGAACGTTGCCACTGGAAAGCTGCCAAACGAGATCAATAAAAGCCGGCAGTAGCGTTGGATTACGCGATCCTGCGAGACGCAGTTCGCTGTACGCGCCTTCCGTTCGTCCAGCACGTAGCCACAAGTTGCCCAGCTGCCAGTGCGGCTTTGCATAGTGCGGAGCCAAAACGACTGCGCGTGATGCAGCCGCGATCGCGCCTTCTTTATCACCATTCAGTTCACGCGCGTGAGCGACGTTTAGCCAGATGACATAGTCGTCTGGTCGCAGCATGGCGGCGCGCGAGTAGTCAGCCATGGCGCCCGAGAAATTCCCTTGAGCCTGATGCACTCCGCCACGGATCAAGTGATTCTGAGCGTCAGCACTCAAACTTACCGCCGCATCGGCGGCGTCTAACCGCAGTGAACGAGCGGCATAGGTTGACAGCAGACTCGCGTAGCCTACGCGGCCTGCACTCCAAATCAAGAAAAGCAGAATCAGGATGAAGGCGCTGCTGCGAATAATGCGCAGGCCCGATCGCTTATCACTGTTCCTTTGCCCGAGATTAGGCATCACGTTCGATATGGTTCCCTACAAGTTCGTAAAAAAAGGCGTGCTCTCCGTTCGGATGCACGCCAGGCTAGTTCAAGATCATGAGTTGACGCTATTGCGGACTTGAGTTGCTGGGATTACTACCCGGCGTCACCACGGGGATGATTGCCGCAGCGGGTATGCCAATTATTGCCAGGGTGGCCAGCTTGCCCAATCCTCCAGCCGCTGCCGCAGATGCCAATTTCACCGAATCCGGATGACAAACTCTGAGCACGCCGTCCGCCTTCGGATCAGTCTTGCTGCGGGCGTCTTTCGCCGTCTCAATCTCACCAGTGACGCCTTTGTTCGCGTGCAGTGTTACACAACCTTTGTGAAGGATAACTTTAATGATGCCCGCTTCGAAAGTTAGAGTCACTCTTGCGTTTTGCTCCATCTCGAGCGAACCAAGCTGGGCCAGACTCACAGTCGCGCCGATTCCTTCAGGCGTTTCAATTCCAGCGCCGCTTAGAATCGTGGCCCCGGTTATCGACGCAGTTCCGTTAACGCTGATCGGTTTATTACCAACCGTCGTCAGAATGCCTACGGGTCCCTGGCTCTGAACCTGACTGGTAGTGCTTGCCGATTCAGTGGCGACGAAACCTGATGTAACAAAAACTTGAGAGATACAGACGAGAAGCAAGAGACAGAGGACGCTGGCTGTGCGTTTGGCTTTGGCGTTCATAAAGTGGTCGTCCGGGTTTTAGTAACAACGCTCGCCAGGAATAGCCTCCCGAGAGCGCTTTTGAGTATATGCGCCGCTTTGGAGGGGGTCAATCATTTACTTAGCTGGAGTGGACCAGTGGCCTGCCACAAATTGTCAGCGGAACTGGCGGAACCATTGACTTTATATGCAGTTGGTTCACTTTGAGCGCGGTTTCGGCACGTCCTGAATATCAACCAGCACAATTGAAAACAGTGCCGTAATCACAAATGCGTTGGCGGGAATGTGCAATCCGAAATCGACCAGACTATGAACGGAAACGGTCAGGATGCCGGCGAGAGCCCCAAATCTTGCCGCTCGCAGATAGCGAAAGCCTATGGGGACGCGCATTTGGCTGCGTGCCTCGGCCAGAAAGACGATGAAGAACCAAACGCAAATTGCGAATCCGACCAGGCCGCCGCTGGCGAGCAGTTCGAGATAGTCATTGTGCGCTTCCTGCGGAGTGAGTTCACCTGAGGCCACATGGTATTTCGGAATTGCTACTGCATAGCCTCCAAACCCCACGCCTGCAATCGGGTGATCATTGATCAGGTCCCAGGTTGCACGCCAAATACTCTGGCGAAGAGTCATCGTCTGAGCTGCTTGCCGGTCGAGTTCAAGCGGCACCGATTCCAAACGGCCTCCCAGTGGATCTCCGCCAACTAAAACCACTGTGGCTATCGCTCCCGCCAGCAATGCCGCAACCAGCACTCCCCGGACAGCGATCACTCGACTCGCGCGCGACAATCGGCTCGTCGATGCGTAGGATTTTTCTTGACGTCCAACACTCAGCAGCAACCCGAGAAAAACTACCTGACACAAGATGCTAAGGATTCCACCGCGCGAGTTTGACAGGATCAATGCCGCCCACATCGGCGGAGCGGCCACGAGATAAACGACCAAACGTGTTCCAGTCACGCCTCGGCACACGATGATACCCAACACTAATCCCAGCGCCATTTCCATCAGAAACGCAAAGTGGTTGTAGTTTATGAATTGCGCGTAACCCATGGCTGGACGCAGGTAAGGGAGAATGAAACCGGGTTCGCGCTGGCTTGCTTGCCGCCAGATACCAAACATCGCGCTAACGACGCCGACCAAAATAAGTAACTCGACCAGCAGTCGCAGGCGGCGCTCGGTAGTTGTATGAATGAGCAACATCCACCCAAGCAGAGCCAGCGCTGATAAGTGAATTACAAACAGCCAGGTTTGATGCGCGTCCACACTGAGACTCTTCCAGACTGGCCCAATGCCAGGCAAAGTTGCCGAGGACACTGGAAGAGTTTGAACGATTGCAAAACCTATCAGCGCGACGAGAGGAATGAACAATGCGCGAGTGGGACGCTTCAACTCCGTTCGAGCCGCAGTTCGCAGTCGCTCGATAAGTGTCAAAAGTGCGAGCACGAAGATCAGGCATTGGAAACTCGCCTTCCACCAGGGCTCGACCGACCCGTAAGGCACGGCCGCGAGAAAGATCACACCCAGCAGACCGCCAAATACAACCCTGTCCAGCACGGACGAAGTTTTCCCGGTTTCGGAATTTCGGTGCGTTGCAGTTCGATTCGTATGTTGCTCTTTGATTGGCAAGCGGGCGAAATCTACTAGCTGCGTGAACAGACTGTCAATGAAGACATCGATTGAGTGGGTACCGTCACCGCCCTCCGGTGGCGCGCATTGTTTATCCCCGATACCAAAGCGGCTGATCTATGAGTTATCATCTGAAAACATTCTTCGCAACTTTTACGTTTCATAGTCGAATTGATTAGATCGATTTTCGCGGAAGGGTCTTACCACAAGAACAATGTCCACAGCCGAATCAGCTATCCAATCAAAAATTCAACAATCACACGAGAATCTCGATGCGTGGGTTCGCGAAGTGGTCCAGTGGCACTTTGATCCAGACACTGGTTGCCCATTCTGGTTGAACTATGCTCGCGAATTGGGATGGGATCCTCGGAAAGAAATCCAAACTTATGATGATCTTTCCCGCCTCGGCCCATTTCAGGACGAATGGTTGCGTGGTGGTCCAGTTCGCCGCTGGGTACCGAAGGGTTACCCGCACCGGCCGATCTACACCTTCGAAACTGGTGGCAGCACTGGAGTTCCAAAATCTCGGATCAATATCGAAGATTTTCGGCTGGACTACGAGGCGTTTAGCCCAACCCTGCCTGACGAATTTTTTCCTATCGGCTCAGACTGGTTATCGCTTGGCCCAACTGGGCCGCGCCGGCTGCGCCTGGCCGTCGAGCATCTGGCCCAGTTTCGCGCCGGGATCTGTTTCATGATCGATCTCGATCCGCGTTGGGTTATCAAGCTGCTAAAGATGGGCCAACCCAAAATGGCGGAACAATACAAGCAGCACGTCGTCGAACAGGGGTTAACCCTTCTGCGCGCACACGACAACATTCGCTGCCTGTTTACCACGCCAAAGTTACTCGAAGCGCTGTGCGAAAAAGTGTCGCTGAAGAAGTTGGGCATCACCGGCGTTTTCTGCGGCGGCACGGAAATGACCCCGCAGTTTCATCGCTTCGCGGTAGAAGAGCTGCTCGAAGGTGCTTACTTCGCGCCGACCTATGGCAACACCCTCATGGGCCTGGCTGTGCACAAACCTCGCGAGGAAAAAGACGACTTCGCGGTGATCTACTATCCGCCGACACCGCGGGCCATGATCGAGGTAGTTGACCCGGACAATCCGGATCGCGTTGTCGACTACGGGGAGACAGGCCGCGTTCGTCTGACAACTTTGACGAAGGAATTCTTCATGCCGCGTTTTCTCGAGCGAGATGAGGCCGAAAGAGAGCCACCATGCGAATTGTATCCATGGGACGGCGTGCGCAATGTCCGGCCGTTCTCCAGGTTGCAGGCAAACGTGGTTGAGGGAGTCTATTAGGGTGTAAATTCCTGGTTTCCAATTGGCCGGTTGCTTCTCAACCAATACGCTAACCACTCACGCGGCACGAGCGTTTTGAAAACGGAGGGATATATGACAGGGGTTGAAATTGCGACACTAACAATCTCACTTGTCTCCCTTTCCATATCAATATTTGTCGGGTATAGGACGCACGCTTTCGGCGAGTATCAATTGCGGCTTGGTACTCGGAATGATTTTCAAAAACTGCTTATTGATGTTGACAAAACCCTGGTCGAGAATCCTCAACTATGGGCAATCTACGACGCATACCCGGCTTCCGGAGCGCTGACTGATATTGAGAAAGGTAGACTACGCGCGTTCGCTTATATGCTTCTCAATGTCTTCGAGTGTGTCTTTGCCTTTTATGGTGATTCGCCTCGGCTGACAAAGGCAGAGAATGAGTCTTTTGAGGCATGGAAAGGCTTTTTGAAAAATACGCTGCAAGATAGTTCGTTTGCGCGTGAACTGTTGGCGAATCCAAAATTGAGGCTCATTTATCATTCAAAGCTCATCGCGGAAATTGATTTGATACTTGGCTCGCCAGGCATGGTCGCTAAGACTGATCTGTCTTCAGCAACCAAGTGAGTCGCAAAAGATTCTCGGGTGGCGCGCCAGGTTCACGATAGGTAAATCCGATAATGATCCACATACCCATACTCCGACACGGTCAACCATATAAAAGCCTGGACGTCGCGCGCGTGCCGCATCATCAAACGCGTGAATCCTTCGTTGACATCAGCCAGGCCAATGCCGGTTTGATCCGACGTGACCTTCGCGATCAGAAAATTGGACGCGAAAAACTGGCCGCATTTTCCACCGCCGCCCTGATTGAAATTTGCGCTCGCGCCGCCGGCCACTTTCTTAACGACACTCTCCCGCTCGGAGACGAAGCGCAAACACCCGAGGATTACGTCCGACAGATTTCGGCGACTACGGGCATGCCGCATGTTCTGGCGCGGAGGAATATGGGCAAGATTCATGGCGTACTCGCGGAAGCCGGCAACGTCGTTAACGGTCTCACCAGAAACATCGATTGGGAGTTACTCGATAGAGGGTTTGGCGATTTTAGTGGCCAGTCGCTCAGTTTTTATCCCCGCGGCGAATCTCTGGGCGTGGTGCTGCCAAACAATTCGCCGGGCGTCCACTCCCTTTGGATACCTTCAGTGCCTCTCAAAATTCCGCTCGTGCTCAAGCCCGGCAGCGCTGAGCCGTGGAGCCCGTTCAGAATTATCCAGGCGTTCATCAAGGCCGGCGCGCCGCCTGAGGCATTTAGTTTTTACCCGACCGACCACGCCGGCGCCGGTGAGATTCTGCGAAACTGCGCCCGCGGCATGATCTTCGGCGACGCTTCGTCGACATCTCTTTGGGCCAACGATCCGCGCATCGAGATTCATGGACCCGGCTATAGCAAGATCGTAATTGGCGAAGATTGCATCGACGACTGGCAGGATTACGTCGACGTGATGGTGCGTTCGGTTGCCGACAATGGCGGACGTTCCTGCATCAATGCCTCCAGCATTTGGGTGACCGATCACGCTGAAGAGATTAGCGACGCCCTGGCAAACCGGCTCGCAACTATCCAACCTCTGGCAGCTGATGACGAAGCCGCTCAACTCGCGCCTTTCGTCGATCCAAATGTAGCAGCGCGAATTTCGCGGTTGATTGATCAGGGTCTGAGCGAACCTGGCGCGCGTGAGATCACAGGTTCACGGCAAGGAATGGAGCGCCTGGTTACCAGCGCAGGTTGCTCGTATCTGCTACCCACGGTGTTGTTATGCGAGAACGCCGAACACCCAATGGCGAACAAGGAATTCATGTTTCCATTCGTCAGCGTGGTGAAAACAACGACGGATCAGATTCCCAAAGCTCTCGGTCCCAGCCTGGTGGTTACAGCGATCACGCGCGATCCGGAGCTGATTCGCAAGCTGGTCACCTCCCCGAATGTCGATCGACTTAACATTGGGGTTGTGCCCACCAGCCAAATTAGTTGGGACCAGCCACACGAAGGCAATCTTTTCGAGCATCTTTACGCGCGCCGGGCATTTCAGCGCGCCGCGGCGATGTAAGTAGAACAGGCATTCCTGCCTGTCCTACGTTTCGTTGTGTTGACGAGGGACAGGCAGGAATGCCTGTCCTACGATTATGAAGATTCTGTATCTCACAGGTGGCGCCGGGCAGATGTACTGCGGGAGTTGTCTGCGCGACAACGCGCTTGCGACCGAACTAATCTCACGCGGTCATGATGTAACTCTCCTCCCAGTCTACACTCCAACGTTGACTGACGAAGCAAACGTCAGCGGCGACAAAGTTTTCTTTGGCGGCATCAGCGTTTATCTCGAACAGTATGTACCGCTTTTCCGCAAATCGCCGCGCTGGCTCGATCGCCTGTGGGATTCAACGCCGATGCTTCGGTTAGCTTCGCGCCGGTCGATCTCCACCAGTCCAAAGATGCTCGGCGAGTTAACCGTCTCGATGTTAAAAGGCGAAGCGGGGTTTCAGAAAAAGGAGATCGAAAAATTATTGGAATGGCTGGCACATGAAGGCGCGCCAGACGTTGTGAGTTTGCCTTACACGCTTTTGCTCGGAGTTGCCAGGCCACTTAAAGAAGCGCTTGGTCGTCCTATCTGTTGCACCTTGCAGGGCGAGGATTTGTTTCTCGAGGGGCTCCACGAGCCGTATCGCAGCCAGGCCAAGAAACTGATTCGCGAGAACGTCGAGTATGTCGATGCGTTCATCGCCGTCAGCGAATATTACGGTAAGTTCATGCCGGGCTACCTCGGAATTCCACCCGACAAGATTCGCGTAGTGCCACTGGGAATTAACTTGCATGGTTATGAACATGGCGAGCGCAACGGTTCCGGGCCTTTCACGGTGGGTTATTTTGCTCGCATCGCCCCGGAAAAAGGATTGCACCTTCTGGCTGATGCTTATCGCCGGCTGCGCAAGGATGGCCGTTTGCCTGAAGCTCGTCTCGAGGTCGCCGGTTACATAGCGCCGGAACACGCGAATTACCTGAAGGACATTGAGCGGGAGATGACAAGAGCAGGCTTGGGCGAAGAATTCAATTACCGCGGAGTGGTCGACCGCGAGCAGAAGATTGCATTTCTCCAGAGTCTGGATGTCTTGTCAGTGCCGGCGACTTATGATGAGCCGAAGGGTATGTTTTTGTTGGAAGCGATGGCTTGCGGAATTCCTTCAGTCCAGCCGGCCCGGGGGGCCTTCAGCGAAATACTGGAAAAAACCTCCAGCGGATTGCTCGTCCAGCCGGATGATGCCGGGAGTTTAGCCGACGGCATTTCGAAGTTATATCGGGATCCGGAGTTTAGAAAAACGCTTGGGCAAAGCGGCTATCAAAAAGTCCGCGAGCATTACAGCGTGGGCCGCATGGCTGATCGCGCGCTTGAGGTGTATGAACAAATGTTACGACGTGAGGTCAGTACCACCACGCCATAGCGGGTGGGGAACGGTTTTGAACCCGCCCGCTACCGCGTGGTGGTACTAACTTCATTGCGTAAGATTAACTATTCAGCGGCAATTCCGACGGAGGTTCTGTGCTTCAAGTTGAGAACGTTTCCAAAGAGTACCCGGCGCCAGGCGGGGCGCTAAAGATAATTTCCGATATATCGCTGACGCTTTCACGCGGCGAAGCCGTATCGATCATGGGGCCTTCAGGAAGCGGCAAAAGCACGCTGCTCTACGTCATGGGCGCTCTCGAGCCGCCGACGAGCGGGACCGTCACACTCGATGGCCGCAATCCCTATCAACTCAAAGAAAAAGAACTGGCCGCGTTTCGCAACAAAGAAATCGGTTTTATTTTCCAGGACCATTGTTTGCTGCCACAGTGTTCCGTTCTTGAAAACGTCCTGACGCCCACCCTGGTTTCCGCTGTGCGCAACGATGGCACGGATCGCGCTCGGGAACTGCTCGCGCATGTCGGCCTGGGAGACCGCCTGGACCACCGGCCCGCCAGACTTTCCGGTGGCGAAAAACAACGGGTGGCGCTCGCTCGCGCTCTGATCACGAAGCCGCAGCTCTTGCTGTGCGATGAACCCACGGGCAATCTCGATCACAAAGCTGCCGATGTCGTCGCTTCCCTCTTGTTGGAACTCCATCAGGAGCAGCAAACGATCCTCGTCGTGGTGACGCACAGTGCTGAACTGGCCGCGCGGTTTCCCCGGCGTTATGAATTGACTGACCATCAACTTCAACAGGTGTAATGAAGACCTCCAAACTCGTCGGACAAAATCTTACTTACTACCGGCGCACTAACCTGGCCGTCGTGTTGGGCGTGGCCACTGCTGTCGCGGTACTCGCCGGCGCCCTTCTGGTCGGTGATTCAGTGCGCGCGAGCCTGCGCGATCTCGTGGTGCAAAGATTAGGAGAGACGGACCAGGTCATCACCAGCAATGGGTTTTTCCGCGAGCAATTAGCCGCGGACATTCAGAGTCACCAACAGTTTGCGGCCGGAGGTTTCGCTGCGGCCTGCCCGCTTATTGCTCTTGAAGGAACGGTGACACATGAGTCGAGCCGCCGCGTGGCTTCAGCGATCAGGGTTTATGGCGTCGATGAAAAGTTTTGGAATTTTCACCGTGTGGAAGGTAAAGAGCCGCCGCGAAATCGCGAAGTAATGGTAAACGAACCGCTGGCGCGAGAACTGGGAGCCCAAACTGGAGACTCGCTGGTGGTGCGTATTCAGAAGCCTTCCGATATCCCCGTCGAATCGCTCCACAGCAAGAAAGAGGATCTCGGAAGCACGTTGCGTTTGACGGTCCGCGAGATTCCGGCGGCCGATGCGCTTGGCGAGTTTTCCATTCAGCCTCAACAAAGCGCGGTGCGCGCCGTCTTTGTTCCATTGAAACTGCTGCAGGACGAAATCGGACAACCGGCTAAGGTTAATCTGATTCTGCTTTCGAAAACTTCGCGCAGCGAGACCGAGCTGGCCGCTCCCGCCGCGAACATGGAATTGCTTGGCGGCATTCTGAAGGAACGAACATCGCTGGATGACTTCGGGATTAAATTGCGCATTCTTAACACCCAGCAATCGTTGTCCATTGAGAGTTCGGCGGGTTTTGTCTCAGACCTCTGGGCTGAGAAGGTGCAGGCGGCCGCCCAATCCGCGCACACGGGCGCATGGCCATTTCTCTCATATCTGGTCAACAGTATCCGGAGAGACGATGGGCGTGAGATCCCTTACTCCATCGTGACGGGAGTAGACATCAAAAAGCTGGAGCTCATGCAACACAACGAGCTCGGACATCGTGCGGGTTGCGATGCGTCTGCTCCGACCGGAAACGTGCCCGCGACGGCAAGCTTGCCACCAATCATGCTTAACGAATGGGCGAGCTCCGATCTACAGGTGAAGGTGGGCGACCCTGTCACGCTCGATTATTACCTATGGCTGGACGAAGGAAAACTCGCTACCCGTTCGGCTCAGTTTCGAGTGGCCTGCATCATTCCGATTGAAGGAGTCGCGGCTGACCGCGATCTGGTGCCGGACTACCCTGGCATTACCGAGTCGGAAACGCTCGGTGACTGGGATCCGCCGTTTCCGATTGATTTGAAGCGGATTCGAGCGCAGGACGAGGACTACTGGAAGAAATATCGCACTACGCCGAAAGGCTTCATCCCCCTCGAAGTGGGACAGTCTCTCTGGGGATCTCGTTTCGGCAAGCTTACCCTGTTGCGGGTGGCACCGGCGCGTGGACGGACGCTCGCAGAAACACAGTCTGCCTTCGAGCGCAGCCTGCGCGAGAAACTCGACCCGCTGGTTGCCGGTTTTTCGGTTTTGCCGGTGCGAGCGCAGGGTCTGGAAGCTTCGCGCGGCGCAACAGACTTCGGCGAGTATTTTCTCTACTTCAGTTTCTTCCTGGTAATCTCCGCGCTGCTCCTTACAGCTTTGTTTTTCAAACTCGGAATTGAGCAACGTTTGCGAGAGATCGGCGTCTTGCAGGCGATGGGTTTTCCGGCGTCGAAAATTCGCTCACTCTTTCTCGCAGAAGGATTGCTGCTTGCTGTAGTCGGCAGCGCCGTGGGGTTGATTGGCGCGCTGGCTTACGGCGAGTTAATGATGCTGGGCCTGCGGACCTGGTGGGTTGATGCTGTTGGCACCACGATGTTAAGGCTTCACGTTTCGCCCATTTCTCTTGTGCTGGGCGTTACCGGTGGAATTCTTGCAGCGTTGATTTGTGTGGCGTGGACACTGCGGGGTTTGCGAAAACAATCAACACGCAGCTTGGTAGCGGGCACTCTTTCGCGCGACGAGAATATACCTCGACGCAGAGACGGCGATGCGCGGACAACCGGCGAAATAATGCCAGCTAGTCGTGTAACTCTTTCCCCGCGTCTTCTGATTGCATCAGCTTTCAGTCTCCTTGCAGGGCTCCTTCTCGTCGCATCTGCTCTGAGTCTGATTGGGCAGACGCCTGGATTCTTTGGTGGCGGAATGGTTTTGCTGGTAGCGGCACTGCTTTTTCAGTCGGTGTGGCTGCGCCGTGGCGGAGGCAAGTCGATTGCCGGCGGCGGATGGTGGGCACTGGCGCGGATGGGGTTTAGAAATGCCACGTATCGTCCAGGACGCAGCGTTGTGTGCATCGCGTTGATTGCCTCTGCCGCCTTCATCATAGTTTCAGTTGATGCTTTCCGACGCGACGGAGGATCAAACAACGACACAAATTCGGGAAGCGGCGGCTATCCTCTGCTAGCGGAATCCCTCTTACCGATTGTCCACGATCCGAACACGGCTGAAGGACAGGAAGCCTTGAACCTGCGTGCGGACGCTACGAGTAAGCACGTGAATTTTGCGCGCTTTCGTGTGCGCCCCGGAGACGACGCCAGTTGCCTGAATCTTTACCAGCCGAAGAATCCAAAGATCATTGCGCCCACGGTCGACTTCATTCGCGGCAAACGATTCGCGTTTCAAGGCTCGCTGGCAGCAAGTGACGAGGAGAAGCAAAATCCCTGGCTACTCCTGCATCGCGAGTTTCCTGATGGCGCCGTGCCCGTCATTGCCGACGCAAATTCTTTGAACTATGTGCTGCACCTCAAGCTCGGAGAAGATCTGGTGTTACCGTCCGGTAAAGACGGCCAACCAGTGCGTCTGCGTGTGGTAGCGGCCCTGGCGGACAGTATTTTTCAAAGCGAACTCGTGATGGCCGAGAGGAATTTCCTGCGTCACTTCGCTGAAGAAGGTTATCGGCTGTTTCTGATTGAAACGCCTGATTCTGATCCAGCCGCCGTCGTAGCCGATCTCGAGGATCGACTTTCGGATTTTGGTTTCGACGTTGTTCCGACTGCTGAGCGGCTGGCAAACTTTCATCGCGTGGAAAACACTTATCTCTCCACATTTCAAATGCTCGGTGGTCTCGGCCTGCTCCTGGGTACGCTCGGCATGGCCGCGATCCTGTTACGCAATGTGCTGGAGAGACGCCGCGAACTGGCGCTGATGCGCGCGGTGGGTTACAACTCGTCGCACTTCACCTTGATGATTATTGCCGAAAACACTTTTCTGCTCTGCTGTGGGTTAGTTACCGGAACTGTGTGCGCGCTGTTGGCCATCGCGCCAGTTTTCTTTTCCCGGCAGGCGCACGTCGGGAGTTTTTCGCTGGGCTTGCTGTTGCTGGCAGTATTAATATCCGGTTTGACAGCTTCTATTCTGGCGACGTGGGCGGCCCTGCGCGCGCCATTGTTGCCGGCGCTACGGGCTGAATGACAGACTGAGTCAATTGATTGCCGGGGCCCCGTCGGGGCCAGATGTTTATAGCACCCGATGTTCATCAAACTTCAAACAGCTCCGCTGGGAGCGGAATGTCATCAAACGCAAGTCAAAACTATATATTTCGCTCCTCCGGAACTGATGGTTCTATCATAACCAGGTTCTATAAACATTTGGCTCCTACCGAGCCGGTCGAAGTATTCGCATCCACGAAGAAAGTCTTTACCAGGAGGATCTGACATGCGCAAGCAACTTTTTGGCACACTCGCCTTTGTGATGTTTTCGACCGTACTCGTTCACGCCGAAAACTGGCCGCAGTGGCGAGGCCCAAGCCTCAACGGCATCAGCACTGAGAAGAATCTTCCCGTTAAATGGACGTCGGAAGAGAACATCGCCTGGAAGCTCGCGATGCCGGGCTGGAGCGGTTCCACGCCAATCATCTGGAACGATCGCGTTTTCCTGAATGTTGCTGAAGGAGACGACCTTTATCTCTGGTGCGTGGACAAAACGAAGGGAACGCTCGTCTGGAAGAAACTCCTTGGCGCGGGAAACGTCAAAATGCGAAAGCAGAACATGTCGTCGCCTTCGCCCGTAACCGACGGCAAAAGCGTTTACGTCATGACCGGCACCGGAATCCTCAAAGGCTTCGACTTCACCGGCAAGGAAATCTGGTCGCGAGACATTCAGAAAGATTACGGCGAATTTGGATTGCAATGGGGTTACGCCTCGTCGCCGTTGTTGTTAGACAACGCGCTTTACGTGCAGGTGTTGCATGGAATGAAGACCGACGAGCCTTCGTACGTTCTGCGTCTTGAGAAATCGACCGGCAAGACAACCTGGAAAGTTGACCGCCCCACAAACGCAATTCGTGAATCGCCAGACGCCTACACCACGCCCGCAGTGATTCGCTACGGCAAGACATCGGAATTGGTCATCACCGGCGGCGACGTTGTAACCGGACACGATCTGGCAAGCGGCAAAGAACTCTGGCGCGCCAGTGGACTCAATCCGGAAAACCTGCCCTTCTATCGAATCGTGGCGTCGCCGGTAATTTTCAACGAGATTATTTACGCGCCAACGCGCATTAAACCGCTGCTGGCTTTGAAGGCCGGTGGACGCGGTGACATTTCAAGTTCGCATGTGCTCTGGTCCACGCCGAATGGACCGGACGTGCCGACACCGGTCACTGACGGGAAATATTTCTACATTGTTAACGATAAAGGAATCATGTGGTGTCTGGACGCAAAGACCGGCGCCGAGGTTTATGGTCAACAACGAATTAAGCCCGGAACGTATAGCGGGTCTCCGGTGCTGGCTGATGGCAAGATTTACGCTACGAACGAGGACGGCTTAACCAGCGTGGTTAAGGCCGGTCCGGTGTTTGAAGTGCTGGCTGAGAACGCACTTAATGATTACTCGCTGAGCTCGCCTGCAATTTCCGGCGGCCAAATTTTCATACGCACAGCCACGAATCTCTACGCGATCGGCAAGAAGTAACAATTCTTTACTCGCACTGCTGCGGCGCCAAGCTCGTTGCGGCTCTTAAATGGAGGTCCTTCATGAAGCCGTTACGACCAGATTGGAAAAGACAGTTCCTACCGATTGCCTTCGTCGCGACACTGGCCGTCAGCGTCAGCGCGCAAACTTCGCAACTCGGGAGTGTTCAGTTTCAAACCTCCGGATCTGAAAAAGCGCAGGCACACTTCCTCCGCGGCCTGGCTGCGCTGCATTCCTTTTGGTACGAAGAGGCGCTCGAAGCATTTCGCGAATCAACTAAAATCGAACCAGACTTCATGATGGGTTATTGGGGCGAGGCGATGGCCCATAACCATCCGCTCTGGTCAGAGCAGGATTCGGTCGCTGCGAGGCAGGTAATCGCCAAAATCAAAGACAATGCGAAACTGACAAAGCGCGAACAGGCATATCTCGACGCGGTGAAAGCGCTCTACGCTGAGGGCGTTGATAGCAACAAGTACCGTCGCGATGCGGCTTACTCAGCGGTGATGGAAAAGATCTATCGTGAATATCCTGAAGATCTCGACGCCGCTGCCTTCTACTCCCTTTCGCTCCTCGGATTAGCCACGCCGGGGGACAAGGGTTACCGCAATCAGGCACGTGCCGGCGCCATCGCGCTCGAAGTTTACGAAAAGAACCCCAATCATCCCGGCGCTGCACATTACATCATTCACGCTTTCGATGATCCTGAGCACGCGATTCTCGCTTTGCCGGCCGCGCGCCGTTATGCGGACATTGCGCCCGAGGCTCATCACGCTCGACACATGCCCTCGCATATCTTTTTACAGCTTGGGATGTGGCCGGAGGCAGCAGCCTCAAACGAATCCGCCTGGCAATCGTCTGACGCGTGGATGAAGCGGAAGCAACTTTCAGCCAGCGTGCGCGATTATCACAGTCTCCACTGGTTGCTTTACGTCTATTTGCAGCAGGGCCGTTACCGCAAAGCCGATGAGTTGCTCACGCTGATGAAGAAAACGATGTCCGAATCAGCTTACGAAAACAAGCTGCGGCCTGGTTACTACGAAAACAATTACGCCAACATGGCGGCGGCTTTCGTGGTTGAGACGGAGCGTTGGAACCTGGCCGCGATTCTCTTCCCGGCTGGTTCAGGCGGAACAGACTCCACCGGCGATGCCGGAAATGGCGGAGGACATGGCGCGCACGGAGCAAAGGCAGCAGTGACGTCGAGTGGAGCTGTGAAGGATTTAATAGTGCGCGCCTCAAACCGCAGCCAGACACTGCCGCTTTTTATCCGCGGCCTGTCCGCCGTGCGCGGCGATGCCGCGGAGGTCGCAAAGAGTTTAGCCGGATTGCGGGCCATAGGAGCGGACGGTGCTTACAATTCGACCGCGAAGGGCATGCTCGAAATCCGGCAACTGGAGATCGACGCGCTGGCGGCTTCGATGAAACAGGATCACGATCGCGCGGTTGAATTGATGAAACGCGCCACAGCACTCGAGGAGGCGATGCCTCCACCCTCCGGTCCGCCGGGGCTCGTTAAGCCGTCACACGAATTGTTTGGCGAATTGTTATTGAAAGCCGGAAAGCCTGCTGAAGCAGCTGAACAGTTCAAAGCGGCGATGTTGCGGCAACCAAATCGTGCGCGTTCCTTGCTGGGCATGGCGCGGGCTGCCGCTGCGATGGGCGACACTTCCGGTGCGAGGTCGGCCTACGCGAGGCTAATCGAGCAGTGGAAAGAGGCTGACGAAGAATTGGCGGAACTACGCGAAGCGCGCGAGTTTTTGAGAAAACAAAAATGAGCGACAACTTGGTGTGCCCGGCATGCGCAAGTGCGTCGGTCAAAAAACTGATCTACACACCGCAGGGTGGGATCCTCTGGACGCCTTTTTTGAACTTCTACAAATGCCGAAACTGCGGCGTTCGTTTCAGCGGCAAAACCGGCGAGATAGATCCGCATGTACCGGCGGTTATGCGCATCATTTCCGTAATCGTGATTCTCGGGTTCATAGGTGTGTTGGTCGGTTTCGCCTTCGCTCTTTCTTCAAACACTGCTACTGAAAACGGCCCACCGGCGAAAGTACCTACTGTGAATGTTCCCACTCCCTCGAGGCATTAGCTCAACAAGGCCAAGTCGTCACGCAAATTATTGAACTCAGCAAGCTGTTAATGAATCGCGAGTTTGGGACGTTAACCCGTTGTAATACACTGGTCGCACATGTGTGCCCGCTTCTGCGACAATCATCGATTAGTTAATTAAACTTTTCTCGTCATTCGCTCGTACAGGCAAGTTGCTAGACGTTTTAGTCCGTCCGGTAAAATCCCAAGAGAACGTTTGCTTTATTGCAGGAGAAAGAAATGAATCGAAATACCATCAGGCAAAGAATGTCCATCGTCGGCTGCGCTCTGGTTATCCTCGCGTGTCAAAGCCTTGCTTTCACTCAGAATACCGCACCGAGCAAAGCGGCTAAGATTGACGAGGTTATGACCGCCGCTAATAAGTATCGCCTCTTTAATGGTTCGGTACTGGTGGCCGAAAATGGCCAGGTGATTTACAAAAAAGGTTTAGGGATGGCCAACATGGAATGGAACATTCCAAATGCGCCCGACACCAGGTTCCGGCTCGGCTCAATCACCAAGCAATTCACCGCCGCGTTAGTTCTCCAACTTGTCGAACAGGGAAAGATTAAGCTCGACGGCAAGCTTTCTGACTACCTGCCTGCTTATCGCAAAGACGTTGGCGAGAAAGTGACCATCCATCAACTGCTAAACCACACGTCGGGAATTCCAAGCTACACCGGTCTGGCAAAGTTCATGGACGAAGCCAGCCGCAATTCGTACACGGTTGACGACTTCGTTAAGAAGTATGCCAGCAACGATCTCGAGTTTGAGCCGGGCAGCAAGTTTGCTTACAACAACTCGGGCTATTTCCTGCTCGGAGCAATCATTGAAAAGGTAACCGGGAAAACCTACGAGCAGGTGCTGAAAGAGCAAATCCTTGATCCAATGGGAATGAAGAACACGGGTTACGACCTATCCGGCCCAGTCATAGCAAAGCGCGCCGCCGGTTATGTGAAGACTCCCGGCGGATATCGAAACGCCCCTTATCTCGACATGTCGATTCCATATGCCGCCGGGTCGATGTATTCCACGGTCGAAGATCTGTATCTCTGGGACCAGGCGCTTTACACAGACCGCGTGGTGAACCCCCAATCGAAGGATTTGATGTTTAAGCCAGCCCTCTCCGATTACGCTTACGGCTGGGTCATTACCAAGGCGAACCTTGGTCCAGGTGCTGAGCCGGTCCCTGAAATCAATCACGGCGGCGGCATCCATGGTTTCAATACATCCATCGCTCGCCTACCCGGGCAAAAGCATCTCATCGTCTTACTTGATAACACTTCGCAGGGCGGCAACCTGGTCCGGCTGAAACGTGCAATAACAAGCATTCTCTTCGACAAACCTTACACCGTGCCGAAGCCATCGGTGATCGAAGCAGTTGCCGGCACAATCCGCGAAAAAGGTGCGGAAGCAGGACTCGCCCAGGTTCGCGACCTAAAGTCGCGGCAACCAAACGATTACGACTTTAACGAAGGCGAAATCAACATGTTGGGCTATCAGTTGCTGCAGGCGAAGAAGGTGAAGGACGCCATTGAAGTCTTCAAACTCAATGTCGAACTCTTCCCCAAGAGCGCCAATACCTACGACAGTTTGGCAGAAGCCTACATGAACAACGGCGACAGTGAGCTGGCGATTGCAAACTACAAAAAGTCGCTTGAGCTTGATGCGAACAATGCCGGCGCCGCCGCGATGCTGAAGCGATTGGAAAACAAAGGCGCGGTCGACACGTCCGGATACGACGCTTACATCGGCGAGTATGACGCTGCTGCGAATTTCAAGGTATCCATCTTCAAAGATGGCGACAAGCTGATGACGCAAGCTACGAATCAGAGTGCCTTTGAGCTATATCCGGAAAGCAAGGACAATTTTTTCCTCAAGGTTGTGGCCGCGAAGGTCAGCTTTACCAGGGACGACAAAGGCGCGGTTACGGGCCTGGTCATCAATCAAAACGGGCGCGAGATGCCGGCGAAGAAGATCAAGTGATAATGTAGCAAGTCGGACAATCAAGAATGGCGAACCTGAGGTAGGATGCTTTTCAATAAACGAAGACACCGGCTCAGGTTCGCATCGCTGCTGCTCTTAGCCTTCCTGTTTCGGTTATTTGTTGGTTTGTGTTCACAGTTTGTAGACGCTGATACAAAACAGATCTACCTGCTGGGTCTAAAGTTTTATACGACGCGCGCGTGGCCCTACTTCGGCCCAGACGCGCTCTTTGGTGAAATACAAATCCCGGGTGCTTTGCAAGCCGTCTTAGTGGGTGCTCCCTTTTTTGTCCTGCCAATTCCTGAAGCGCCCTACATCCTGCTAAACCTTCTGTCGTTTGCCGGCTTGTGCCTGCTTGCCTGGTATTGCCGCAAACATCTCCCCGATCTGCCGCGCTGGCTCGTCTGGTCGTGGTTGCTCACAGCGCCCTGGGTGCTCGACGTTTCAACCACAATTTACAATCCGTCGTATGTTCTGGCGGGCTCGATCTTGTTCTTCGTTGGCGCCTTGGAGAGTTATCCGTTTACGACCAAACACGTAGTCGCTCCCTGGCTGGCTAATCTCATGATGGCCTTTGGGCTGTTCTGGGTCATGCAACTCCATCTGTCCTGGGTCATCCTCCTCCCTTACCTGTTGCTGGCTTTTTACTACCACGCACGAAAAGGCGTCGTGGCATTTCTTCGTGCTGCGGGTAGCTTCGCCCTGGGCGCTGCAATTCCCGGTGCGCTTCTCCTGCCTACTTATCTAAAGTACGGCATCGCGCAGGGTGCGGGTGGAACTGCCTCAGCGGTAACCCTGAACACGGAAAATCTTACTGCGTTATGGGGCATCCTGGTTCGAATGGTATCGTTCGCGAGTTTTGAGGTGCCGCGTCTTCTTGGCCCACATACGGTGGACCGTCTTGCGGTTTTGAAACAGGAACTGTGGCTCATTCCGTTTGTTCTAATTCTTTTCGTCCTCGGAACGTTCCAGGTTATAGCGCTAATGCTCACGTGGTTCCGCCGTGATCATCCAGACGCTGGCTGGAAGGCTATCAAGTATCTGCTGCTCTTCAACCTCGTGGTGGCCTATGTGGGTTGCCTCTTTTCAATAAAGCCACCTCAATCGAATCATCTCTATGTCACTCTGCCGATTCCGATGATCTACAGCTTCTACTGCTGGAGCTGGTTTTGGCACACCCAGCGCCGGCAGCTATTTGCGAAAGTTTTCGGGGTGATGATCGCTTGCGGCATCATCTTTCACGTCGGGCTGGCACTCCACAACCGTCCGCTAATTTCTCTCTACTCGGAGCGGTCGCTGGTGGAGTCTGCTATCTTGAACAAGGATTACAAAATCCTCGGTGAGAGACGTCCGAATACTCTCTATTGAAAAACTGCGATCTCAAACGAACCTGAAACGTTGACGGACTATATCAGCGTTACTTCTTCTCGTTTATGCGTATGCGTAGATCGTGTCCTGACGCAGGTGGAGCTGGGCATGCTAACCCGGTGGCAATGCCGAACCGGTTGGAGAGCAAGCGCGCCGCGGCACACACAGGCCGACGGCTAGGTGGGAGAATACGAAGTAAACGTGACCTTCAACCGCCGCTCAAGCTCCTTTTCGCTTTCTTCCTGGGCTTTTCGGCTGGTCGCGGTACTTGTTGCAAGCAGACATCTGCCAGGACCAGCGTCGTCATGGCGCGTTGAAACTTGTCAGTAAATGCGCTGGATTGGGCTAGAGCGCCGTCAAAGTCAATCTTTGCCATCTCACGAAATGCAGCTTCCGGATTAAGACCCGGCATGGGAAATCTGATGATGAAGCGGCCGGGATTGCTCCTTCGTTTTACTTCTTTGACCATGGTTTGATCTCCAGCGGAAAAATCTGGAGCTTCGAGGCGATTAATCCGAGCAACAGCTTCTCCCAACACAGAGATTGAGCGGCTGACGTCTAATTTCGAATACAAATTCGAGGATGTAAGCAGGATGCGCGCCGAAGCGATAGTCACGCCAGCCTTGTCGGCTTCCGCTATTGCTTCGTCGAGAACTTCGCGCGCCTGCATTCGAGTCTCGTTTGAGTTCAACAGTCCTTTTGCGTTTTCAGTGTGAAGGTAAGCCGTTGCTCCCGTCCCGCGACTTTAGACATCAGCGTTGTCACCTCATCAAATCGATTGCCACTGATGGCCTCTTTTGCGCGACGAAAATAGAGTCATTCCAGCAGCAACGTACGAATGGGTGAATCGGTGATTTTGTCGATCGCAGAAACAACGCTGGCCAGGCTCTCTTTATCGGATGCGTCCAGGACTGCCAACGCTAGAAGATCGTCCCTGGTGTTTGCATTCGGCATCTTCTCTGCCGTCTCGACCTGCTCAGCGAAGGTCTTTACTGGCGGATCAGAAAGGTCGTTATTACTAGGCTGCAGAAACCTCCTTTGCGTTTCAGGAGAGAGCGAAACCAGAATCTTCTCTCGAGCGTGAACGACTGCCCCCACTAAATCAAGTAGCTTCTCCCTTACGTGCGGCTCAATCCGAATCAACACTTGCAGGATGTGGGCGTTACCCGGAAGTTCGTTGAAGTTATCGCCGTCGTCTAATGGGACCTCAAGGGCCTGCTCAGCTCGTCGTAGCAAACTCTGGACGAACCGCCGCTGCAACGATCTGTTGATAACGAAGTTGGCAGGCACAACATAGAATCCCAAGATGGGCATATCGCCGCCGTCACGAAACCCAAAGGGGTAAGCCTGGAGGTAAAGAAACTCACGAATCGGCTTGCCGCCGTAAACCGTCAGAGCTCGCTCATAGAATTGATCGGCTGCCGGTTGGTTTGTTTCAGCGAGCTTGTAAAGAAATCTGCTTAACTCGGCGCTGGCCGGATAATTCAGACTTGCTCTGGCAAGATCCAACGCGGCGTTGACGTCCGTGGACACGAGTTGACCCGCCGAGTCGAGAAGCCTATACGCCATTAACAATTCGTTGAACGAATCCTTTGTCGAACTCTGCTCCGCACTTTGTTCATCCTGTTTCAGCACCTGCTCAGTTAGTTTTCTTGTCCATGCCGGATCGCGTTTAGCAACTGCCCGAATCACGACGTACCGCTGATCCGGTACTTGCATTTCCGTGATCATTATCCGCTGGCTGCCTTTCGATTTTTCCCTCTTTTCTTTGTCATGCTGCGACGCTACTTCAAAAGCTTCGGTGAAAGCGGCCCGCGCGTTGTCCTGCTGGGAAGGCCATAGCAGGTCCGCCGCCCGAATCAGAACAGCAATTCTACGTATAGGGTTATCAATGGTTCTTGTAGCGGAGATCTGTTGCCGGATCATTTCGCTCGCGCTGTCTCGACTGCAGAGCGAGGACACAGTAGTTCCGGCGACCTTCGACTGGGCCATCGTGTGAAGAGGTGGTACTGCTCCAAGGACTGAAACCATGATGAAGAGCCCACTTCTAAAACTGGCAGTAATAGCTGACTGGCGTGTTGAGTGTTCGTCTTTATCTGGGTAAGGTGTTGGTCTGTGCATAGTTCGCGCTCGCGAGGGAACGACTCGGTGAAAAACTGAGATAAACGCCGAAGGCCAATAGGCATAAAACGATCGCTATTAACCTCACGTGGGTGATTCTGGGTAAGCTCATGTGAACTCCTTAGGTGAGTTTTTAGGTGAGTTTAAGTAATTGGAGTGTGTCTTCTCCGAAATCATTATCGTGTCGCAGTGTCAAACGATCAGCATTCTCGTCTTTAAGGTCGGGCGTCGCAGGGATTGCGATTTCGGGTAGGATATTCTTTCTTAAAGTACGGCGGATGATTCCCCTGAACTGCAGAAACGGGAGCTGTAGAAATCGGCGAGAGTCCCTTTAGTCCTCGACCTGGAACATGACCCGATCCTTCCGCTCCCGGTTCTGATCTGTTTTTACGAACACGGCCCCGGCTTGTTTGCTAGAGAACCGGAACCGATTACTTCGCAACGCTATTTCTTCTCTGTGACGTCGTAGGCGTAGATCGTGTCCTGATCACGCAAATAGAGCCGGCCACCAGCCACGACCGGATGAGCCCAGGTTGGCAGGTTCTCCTGTGGGATGCGGAAACGTCCCTTCTCTTTGTAGCCAGTCGGCGTGACTTCGACGAGACCCACTACACCCGTTTCACTCAGAGCGTAAAGATGGCCGTCTGCGAAAACGATAGAGCCTTTGCCTACGCTGCGATCTTTCCAAGCGACTTCTCCGTTGTCGAAACGCATCGCCGTCAGGATGCCGCCCGAGAATCCGTAAAGGTGATCGCCGATTAAGATCGAGCTGCTGTGATGGTTGCGCATGTCTTTCGTGAAATAGACTTCCTGTGCTTTGCCATCGGCAGAGATCTCAACTACCCCGCCGCCGTTGCCATAGTCCGAGGTAATAAAAACGCGATTACCGCGAACGACCGGTGTCGCAGCGTTGGCCACGTTGTTGGCGGCTCGCGGGTATTCCCAAAGAAGTTTGCCGTCTTTCAAATCAAGCCCGAGTCCGCGCGTGTGAGTAAAGAAAACAACATGCGTGGTGTTTCCCACCTGGACCGGTATTGCCGACGAGTAACCAGCGCGATCGCTCTGGCTCTTCCAGATCAGCGTGCCGTCCTTTTTGTTGAGGGCCACAATCGATGCGCCTGGCCCACCCGCGTTAACCAGCACTTTTTCGCCGATAACCAGCGGCGACTCGCTAATTCCCCAGGTGATGTTGGAGCCACCGAATTTTTGCAACACGTTCTGGCTCCACAGGAGCTTGCCGTTCTTTGCATCGATGGCGGAGAGATCTCCACTGCCGCCGAGGGAATAAAGCGTTCCGCCGTCGACCGTGGGAGTGCCGCGTGGGCCGTCCCCGCGGTCGTTTCGAAACGCGCCGCCATGGGCCGTGGCCCAAAGTTGTTTTCCGGTGGCCACGTCAAAAGCGATTACATACTCCTTATCGTCGCGCAATCCCATCGTGTACAACTTGCCATCCGAGATTGAGAAGGATGAATAGCCGCCACCGGCGCCAGTCGTCTTCCATACGAGCGGCGGTCCATTTTCCGGCCACTGTTTCAAGAGACCGGTTTCTTTCGAAATTCCGTCGCGGTTCGTGCCACGCCATTGTGGCCAGTTACCACCGGTTTGGGCTACGACCTCAACCGAAAGGCACCAAATAATAATTGCCAAACTCATCAAGGTCCTGGAGCTAATGTTCTTCATGATCGAATCTCCTTGGTCGGCCAGACCAGTTATGGGTTATGCGCGCTCGGGGAGAGTTGGTAGTTTTTCAGTTCCAACTGGAGCAAATCCAGGTGTACAGACTAACGCTCTAGCTTGCATCTTGGGTGGAGGGCAACCTGAATTTCGTTCACTATACGACGCTGCGTCAACTGCTGTCACGCCTGCGGCTTGAAATACAACACCAGGCCTGCGCCGCTTGCGGCCATCAAAAAACCGACGTAAAGCAACGGATTGGGCGAAACTTTGGGCGGGTGGAGCCACATCGAGAAAAGGACATTTACCAACGGCGCTCCAGCAAACACCAATGGCATCACGTAAGTGGGAAGGCCGCCGTAACGAAAGGCGAAGATGATGCAAACTGCACCCACCGCCCCGAGCGTGCCACCGAGCACGGCTGCCATCGAACCTTTCATCGTGAACCCAGTAAGCTCGCCCTGATATGTGAGCGATGCTACGGGGACCAAAACGCCGATCAGAAAATAAGCCACGCCGACGCAGAGCAACGCGCGCATCGGACTTCCGAGCGCAACTTGACCTTTGTGCAACGCCGGACCATAGAGGCCCCACGAGAGCGCGGCGCCGAGAGCGAAAAGAATCCAAATCATGGGAGACCTCGATTTAGTGAATGGTAAATAGTGAATGGTAAATAGTTGATTATGGATCCCGCCGTCAACTCCTAAATCGTACCTTAGGGCATACTGAAAACCTGGCTTCGCGGAAGGTCAGTCGTATGACACAAAGTTCGAAGAGGTAGACTTCGACCATTCACCATTTACTATTCACCATTTACTGCTCTTAGAACGTCAGCCGCACACCCAGTTGAATCTGTCGTGACGAAGTCACCGTTGAACGAATAGCTCCGAAAGTTGAGAGCGGCTGTTCATTGTCCACTGCGCCGGTGAAAGCGATCAAGCTCGGATTGCCGAAATTTGCGCGATTGAAGACGTTGAAGGCCTCGACGCGAAACTGCACTAATGCATTTTCACTAAGACCCGTCCAGCGCGTGTTTTTCACCAGGGAAAGATCGAAAGTTCGCAGGTTCGGACCAATAAGCGCCCCGCGCCCCAAATTACCGAGTCGTCCTGCCGGCTGCAACTTGAAAGCCGCGGGATTGAAATAGCCTGAAGGATCGCCAACAACGGCTGACGCTGCTGTGAAACCGGGCGCGATATCTGCGCGGTCAAAGCCGATGCCCGGAGCCAGCGACGGCGACCATAGCGAGCGCGACCGGTTTCGCGCAACGAAAACCGTCAGCGGATTTCCGCTACGCATCTGGCCAATGCCGGAGAACTGCCAACCGTCAAGAATCTTGCCGGCCACTCCATCAAAGCCTTTCGCAAACGGAATCTCCCAGGTGAAATTCACGACGAGGTTGTGCTTCGCGTGATAGTCCGCCAGGCCTTTGTTGTAGTTGAGCTGCGGGAACTCTGGAAATGCCGTGGTCGTGCCGTTAGTTGAGTCAGAAAAGAATGTGGAAGCCTGCGTCGTATCGATGTTGCGGGAAAATGTGTACGACGACTGCGCCGAGAATCCCCGGCTGAAACGTTTCCTGACTTCCAGCACCATCGCGTTGTACCACGAATTCCCGTCGCTGCTTTTGAGCTCGATCGTCGTAAAAGCCGTATTTGGACGCGGCCGGCCGGCCGGATAAAACGGTGTACCGTCCGCGCCAATGTCAGGCACGGGCAGGTTTACATCGCTTGAACGGAGCAAGTGCACTCCACGCGACCCCGCATACCCAAGTGTGACGACCGTATTCCACCAAAGCTCACGCTGCAGGTTTAAGTTCCAGACCTGTGTGTAGGGATTGTCGAGATCAAACTGAACGGGCCGGATAGAAAGCGAACCGTTGAAGTTTGGCACCGGGAAAGTAGGATTGTTAACTACTGGACGCGGGGTCGCAGGTGGATTTGTCACAGTGACAATCAGGTTCTGCTGATTGTTTGTATTGAAGTAAACCCCGTAACCACCGCGCAGGCTGGTCCGGCCGTTACCGAAAACGTCCCAGGCGAATCCCACGCGTGGCGAAAGGTTCTTCAGCGTCGGATTCTGATAAAGCGGTCCAATCGTGGGCGCGCGGTCGGTTAAGTTTATCAGCGCTGCGTCTCGTCCATTGATATCGACTGGAAGCGTTGCGGCTTCGTAGCGCAAACCGCCATTGAGCGTTAACCGTCGGTGAGCGCGAAACGTGTCCTGGATGTAGAAGCCAGCCAGGGTAAAGCGCCAGTAACGGTCAAGAGCGCCGCCCGGCGAGATGCCGATAAAACGCACCGGCACGTTTCTCAGGAAATCGGATACCGAGTTAAAAGTAAAAATGCCAAGACTAAAGGTGGGATTGACCATGTTGTCCTGGTAGCGCTCAACCACCGAACCTGCCTTGATGAGGTGACGGCCGCGATTGTGCGTTAGTCCATACTCAAAGCCGAAAACATTCTGCGTTAGCCGAAGATTCGCCGAGGTCTGCGGGCCGAACCGTCCGGGAATGCCGCCGATGTCGATGCCGCCTAACAAGCTCTGACCAGGCACAAATGGCGCGAGGCTCTGAGAAGTGTTGGCCTCAACATTCTGCCCGATACGCGTGCGGCTGAAATTAAAACGAAACGTGTTGAGCGTGTTGGCGGAGATCGTTTGCCGATATTCGCCGGTGAAAAACTGATTACGCGAAAGGAATGTGCGCGGAAACTGGGGGAAGTCAGTCGGCAGAAGCTGGTCGGCATCGTCGAACGTGTAACGCGCGAAGAACTGCGCGCTGTCGCTCTTGTTGTAGTCAAAGCGCCCCTGCAAGAAATGTTGGCGCACCTGCTGTTGAAATCCGAAAGCGTGAGAGGCAAGATTTCCCACCACGTTTGAAGGGCCGACATTCGGCAAAGGATACTCATCGAGATAAGGTCGAACCGCTGGATTCACTCCGACGTTTGTGCGGACGACACTACCGGGCACGCATCCGCCGGGCGCGCTGGGCGGACAAATGCTGGTGATGATTCCCTGCCGTGCATCCAGATCGGGGACTACTGTTCGAATCGTGCGCCCAAGATTTTCTCGCAGAGACTCGTAACCAAAAAAGAAAAACAACCTGTCCGTCCGGATAGGGCCACCGAGCGACCCGCCAAACTGGTTTCGTTTGAACTCTGGCTTCTTCTCGGAATCGAAAAAGTTTCGCGCGTCAAAATTGTCGTTACGATGAAACTCGTAGGCCGATCCGTGCCACGTGTTCGTGCCTGATTTTGAAACCGCATTTATTTGGCCGCCGGAGTTTCGCCCAAACTCAGCGCCATAAGAGTTTGCTTCCACGCGAAACTCACGAATCGTCTCAACGCCAAGCACTGTACCCGCAGCGCTGCCCGCCGGGCCGTTAGTAAAATCATTTTGCGGCGTGCCATCGAGCAGGTAAACATTCGACCGCGGATCCTGGCCATTAATGCTCATGCCGAGGCCGTGGGCCACCACCGATCCGCCGTCGCGATGCGCATAACCAATCACGCCGGGTTGCAACAGGGCAAGGTCGGTGTAATTCCTGCCATTGAGCGGCAACTCGCGAATGGCCCGTTCGCCGACCAGATAACTTAATTCCGGTGTCTGCGTATTCACGAGGGCTTCGCCGCTGTTGATCGTGACATCGGCGCTGAGCGTGGAAACTTTCATCACCAGCGAGACGCCCGTGGTTTCGTTTACCGTCAGATTGACGTTGGGAAAAACCAGGGGCTCAAAGCCCGCAGACTCGGCGCGCAGCTCGTAGGTTCCGACAGGCATGCCGGGAAAAACGAACCTTCCGTCCGCTTCGCTCGTAGTAGTCCGCGATAAACCTGTGTCGATGTGGTTCGCAGTTACTTTTACCCCGGCCAGCACGGCGCCGTTGGTATCTTTGATATCTCCAGTTATCGCGCTACTGGTCTGAGCGGTGGCGTTAAAGGTGAAAACGGAAAACAGAAAAACGATCCATAAAAATCTCTGCGCGAAGGCTGGAAACGAAAATCGCGAAACGTCCATCATAAGTTTTGCTCCGAGGTAGATCATGCGGGCTGTCACCGTTCATACGGCATGCTGCAGCTATCAGTTTCACACATTGCCGGTTAAGACGCATCTCTTAGACGACTCGTTTGCCGGCTTTCTTCGATTATCGTAAATATCGCTGCAACGTCGGGCTTACATCGCTTTCGCATTTCTGGTAATAATGAACCAGCAGTAATTTTCAGCCTACGGTTCTTCGCAATCAATTCCGAGATTTCGTAAGAGGGCCAAAATCAAATGTCAGTTTCTGCAAAAACTCTCCTGCTTCTGTTCGTTCTCTGCCTGTCGTCCACTGCCGGTGCACAAACGCATCGCGGCTCAGTGCGCGGAACGATTACAGATCCGAACAATGCCGTCATTCCGGGCGCAGAGATCAAGCTGATCAACACAGAGACAAACGTGACGCGTTTGGTAATCGGTGGCGCCGAAGGTGAATTCGCGATCTCCTCGCTCGCGCCGGGCGCATACAGATTGGAAGTATCTGTCCAGGGGTTCACGAAGTTTGTGGAGACGATTCCGCTGCAGGTTAACCAGGAGCTGCGGGCCGACGTGCGGTTGGAAATCTCGATCCACGGGGGACCGCAAACTATCACTGCAGCCGCGGATGTCTTGAAGAAGGACTCTGCTTCACTTGGCACGGTGATCGAGAATCGGCATGTCGAAGGCCTTCCCCTCGACGGTAGAAACTTTTACGAATTGACTTTGCTGGTGCCGGGGGCCGCGCCAGCAGCGCCGGGTTCCGCAGGCTCCGCGCGCGGCGATTTCGCTTTCAACGTCAATGGTGCGCGCGAAGACGGCAATAATTTTCTGCTCGATGGCGTTTACAACATTGATCCGAAACTGAACACTTTCGGCGTACGCCCCCCGGTGGATGCGATCCGAGAATTTGAAATGCTGACCAGCAGTTACGACGCTTCGTTTGGACGCAATCCGGGTGCGCAAGTTAACGTCGTGCTGAAGTCCGGCTCCAACGACGTTCACGGCTCACTGTTCGAGTTTCATCGCAATGCGGCCCTCGATGCGCGAAATTTTTTCGCTCCCGCCGGCGAGTCGAAACCAAAATATATCCGCAACCAATTTGGCGGCTCTATCGGAGGGCCGATCAAACGCGACCGCACGTTTTTCTTTGGCGACTACGAAGGCACGCGTTCGCGCGAGGGAATTACCCGCGTCACCAACGTGCCGACGTTGCTCGAACGCGCCGGTGATTTCTCGCAGTCGAGAGATATCTTCGGCAACCAGGTCTTCGTTAGTAACCCTTTTCTTCCGAGAGATCCGGTTACGTTCCAATTGCCTCCGTGCAATGCCGTGGACCAAACAGGCTGCTTTCCCGGAAACCAGGTCCCGCTCGCATTCCAACATCCGATTGGGCGAGCCCTTGCCGCGATCTATCCCCTGCCGAATCGCAATGTGCCGTTTCAAAACTTCGTCTCGTCACCCACACAAATTGACGACAACAATAGTTTCGACGCGCGGCTCGATCACGTTATCAGCGACCGCACCCAGTTGACCTTCCGGTATAGCTTTGGCGACCGCAAGCTGTTTGAACCTTTTACCGGTCCGACGTTTTCACTGGTGCCCGGGTTTGGCGACAACGTAAAGCGGCGCAGCCAGAATGTGATGGCCGCGCTCAACTGGGTTCCGACACCAAACTTTGTAAACGAAACTCGGGTGGCGCTCAGCCGCGTGGCGGCTTCGGTAACCCAGCAAGCCAGCCGGCGAAATCAGGACCTGGGTCTGCCAACGGTTTCGCCCAACCCTCGCGATTTAGGCCTGAGTTTTATCAGCGTCACTGGGTTTTCCCCTCTCGGTGATGAAGGTAACAACCCTCAAAACAGCGTGACAAACGTCTATCAGGTTCTCAACACGGCCACCTATGCCAGCGGCCACCATTTGATCAAGTTTGGCCTCGACTTTCGCTTCGCTCAGCAGAATGCATTTCGCGATGTTGAATCGCGCGGGCGGATTACGTTTTCACCTTTCGCTCAAGTCTCAGGCAATGCCCTGGCAGATATGCTGCTGGGCTTTCCCTTGCTGACGAGCGTCGCCCGCGTTGATAACCCGCAACACCTGCGCACGCAAAGTTACAATTTTTTTGTTAACGACAGCTTTCGCGTGAGCCAGCGACTGACTCTGACTGCGGGACTGCGTTACGAATACAACACGCCGCCGGTGGATACAGCGGATCGTTCGAATGTTTACGACGTGGCGTCAGGCAACCTGTTTCAGGTCGGCACGAACGGTGTTCCTCGCGGCGGTTTCCATGGGGATAAGAACAACTTCGCGCCGCGCGTTGGCCTGGCCTGGACTGTCGGCGAATCGCAGTCGACGGTGGTGCGCGCAGGCTACGGCGTTTACTATGACCAGTCAGCGCTGGCGCCCGGCGAGGCGCTCTACTTCAACTCGCCTTACTTCGACAACAACATCTTCTTCTCGCTGCCGGGATTGCCGCTGACCTTAAGCAATCCCTTCCCATCGTTCTTCCCGTTTCCCCTCCCCGATTCGGCCCTTGCCATCCAGCGCGACCTGCGCACCGCCTACATGCAACATTGGAATCTCAATGTGCAACATGAAATCGGCCGCAACAGCGTGCTGGAGGTTGGTTACGTAGGCTCAAAGGGGACGAAGCTGTTGACCGCCCGCGACATCAATCAACCCCGGCCCAGCGTGCTGCCTCCGGGTTTGCCATTTGTGCCACGTCCCAATCCGAGGTTTGACGACATCGACCTGCTCGAGTCGCGCGCAAACTCGAATTACCACAGCCTTCAGGCGCGTTTTCAACAACGCTTTTCGAGAGGCCTGGCCGCACTCTTGTCATATACTTTTGCGAAGTCGATCGACGATGCCTCTAACTTTTTCAGCAGCGCAGGAGATCCAAACTTTCCCCAGGATAGCAACAACCCGCGAGCCGAGCGTGGCCGTTCAAACTTCGACGTGAGACATCGGCTTTCAGCCAGTTATTCTTATGATCTGCCGTTAGGCAAAGGCAGCCGCCACCTGGCCGACTCGGGATTGCTGTCATCCTTGCTTAGCGGTTGGCAAACCTTCGGAATCGTCACAGTCCAATCGGGCCGGCCTTTTACGGTTGCCCTCCTGTCTGAAATCGACAACAGTGGAACCGGAAGATCCATCCTCGGGTTCGGCGCCAATGATCGGCCGAATGTCGTTGGCAATCCGAATCTCACCAATCGCTCCGCTGGTCAATGGTTTAATCAAAGCGCCTTCGCTTTTCCCGCGCCTGGAACTTTCGGCAACGCCGGTAGAAATATTCTCGAAGGCCCGGGCTTCACCAGTTTCAATGCATCGCTGGTTAAGAATGCGCCGCTGTCCGAACGCATCAACCTGCAACTCCGCGCCGAAGCGTTCAATCTATTCAACCATCCAAACTTCAACCTGCCGGACAATTTCCTGGGATCGCCGACCTTCGGTCAGATTACGTCGGCGCGCGATCCGCGGCATTTGCAGTTTGGCGTGAAGTTGTTGTTCTAACACGCATACGAACATGACAACAAAACGAATTTGGCCCAACTTTGGCTTCGGAATAGTCTTCGTGTTGCTGGCGTCCCTGCCGGTAGTGAGTGGGCAGTCCAGGGAAGACTATCGCGACGACAAGGTCGCGGCCGAACTGATAGCGCTCGTGCGACAGTGGGACGCGGCGATCGTAAAGCATGACTCAGCTACGCTCGATAAACTGTTGGCTTCGGAATTCACCCTCTCAGGACTTCCCAAAGCGGCCTACCTGGCCCACATCAAATCGACTCGCAACGATATTGTTTCCGCCCGGAGTGGCGAGTTTGACGTGCGCGTATATGGCGCCACCGCGATCCTCATCGCCATTGACGAGATTAAGTCGCGAAAAGACGGCGTGGAAACTACCGAGTGGTGGAGATATATCGACGTTTGGGTGAAGCGTGATGGTCGCTGGCAGTGCGTGGTTACCGAATCGTCGAAAACCAAACCTCGCGCAGGTTAGTTCCAACCTCAGGATCGTTGGGTATCACGCTCGCGGTAAACCGGCTCAAGTGTTCGCGTGGTGTGGTCGGTTACGCTCGACACTGGCGTTCGGCCCGCAGCAATTTCAGGCACGGCACTTTCGACGATTCGCGGACTCTGGGCCGGCGCTGTCTCGACCGGCAATTGAGGAAGACTGAGCACTCGGGCCAGTTGACGGATCAGCAACGCGACGATCATGAAAATAAAAAACAGCGCGAAGAAAACGAGTGCCATTCCACCTGGCGAAAGATTGATTCCTCGTTCAATCAGAGTCATCACGACGCCAAACACCATACCGAAGCCGGCCAGTGTCACGACGGTGACTGCAATTGAAATCGCCCACGCCGCTCCGACCAGCTTAGTAGGCGCCACGCCGGTTGGGACCGCCAGCGGCTTGAGGTTGGCCCCACAACGATTGCAGTAGCTCAAATCTTTGGTCACTTCCGCTCCACAGGATGCGCAAAACATTTAATTCACCTCTGTGTGGCTTACGATACAGAGAACCGGCAAGTTCGCCAAACTCCGGATACGGGAGCAGTGGCTTCACTTTCTGTGGGAACAACTTTGCGCAAGCGGGGCGCAGTTCAGCAAAGAGATATGTTGAGTGGTTACGATTGACCGAGATATATGATTGATCCAACTACGAGCGAGAGCCCAAACAAGAGCGTAATAATCGACGAGGCTAACAGTTTGTTTCCCAGAAGGCTTCGTTGCTTGAGCCCAAACTCTCCCGCCGCAACATAAAAACTGCCAAGCGTCAGAACAGTTCCACATCCAATAACGGCCAGCGCAAACTCGCGCGTGCCTCTCGCGAACCACATGACCGGCATCGGCGCAACTAATATGGCGGAGGTGTAGACAACGACACGTAGCGTTCGCCCGGAGATACCCTTACGACGCACCAGAGGCTCGAGACTCATTTGATCGTCGCGAGGCACTCGATTTCAACGCGCGCATTTAACGCAAGACCGCTCACGCCAAATGCGCTCCGTGCCGGCCTGCGATCCGCGGCAAAGAAGGTCACGTAAACTTCGTTCATGGCGCCCCACTCACCCATGTCAGCCAGCATCACCGTACACTTCACCACGTTAGCCAACGACGAACCGTTGCGCTCGAGCAGGCTCCGAATGTTTTCCATCGTCTGCTTTGTCTCGGCCTGGATACCGCCGGGAACGAGCCGGCCGGAATTATCCGTTCCGAGTTTTCCGGAGAGATAGAGCATGTCGCCGACTCTTACGGCGTCAGAGAACGGCGCTGGACGTGGTCGCGGAGTGGTTAAGTATTCCACCTGTGGCTGCTGTTTCATAGTTTCCTTCTTGCGCGGTTGTTGCGCCTCAACGGCAATCACTAAAACCAAACCGAGGCAGGCAATCGCGAAACGTTTTTTCGTTGATCTCATATGCAGGTTCCTATTTGCGAAGTTTGTAATCCTAATTCTCGCGGCTGAGCCAAAGCATCGCCGCGCCCATCAGAGCGAGTGACGGCCCGTCCATAGCCGACCACCACCATGGCATGCCGGCAGTGTAATCGATGATGAAGAATATGGGGCCGGCCAATAAAAATGAAAAGCCGTTGAGCAAAACCAGCCAGCGAAAGCGTTTCAAGTCTGAAGCGATGATCCAGAGAAAGACGCCGTGCATCCCGTAGTTGTAAGACGCTTGACGGATCATGAACATGAGCACCGAGCTTTCAGGCATCTGACCGAGGCCAAGCCAGGCGTGAGAAATTTCCATCCACGAGCGCGGCATTACCACCGCGATGAAGGCCAATGCCTCGAGCAACCCGATAAGTCGCAGCAACCATACGAGTAAATTTTTCCGTTCCTCTTGCTTCATACAACTAGCTGTAGGGGCACGGCATGCCGGGCCGCTCTTTGTCGATAAATCCGCACCAAAACAAAAACTGCGCCAAACGCCGCAAGCATTATCACACCTGGAGCCCAGTGTGGAATCGTGGGATTACCCACTAAGGCCACGACGGCCCCGGCGTGCCACAACCCGGTGACGGCGAAACTGGCAATGTTCGCTCCCGCATGCAGTCCCGACGCGAACCAGATGTTTCCGGTTAGTGCATAGGCGATGCTTTGAACAATACCTGCCATGAACAAAACACCAGCGCGCTCCAGGCTGAATTGTTCGCTTACCAGGTGAATTGCGACGAAGAAAATCGAAGGCACGATCATGCGAAACAAAAGCGATCGATGTTCCCACAGTCTCATCGGAAACGCGCGAGAAGTCGTCTCCTCCATGATCGCTTGCAGAAGCAGCATGAAGAACGACACCGCCAGAATTCGACCTACCGAGAAATTGTCAAAATGCGCAGTTATGCGATCGTGGACTGACGCTGTTCCCAGCCAGAGAGCACTTGCCCACGGCGCGATGAAGAAGGTCCAGCCAATCGCCAGGCCAATCACCAATTCCAACAAGCGACGCGGTGTCAGGGATATCCCCAGCGACGGAGCATCGTCTCCCTTAACCCAACGATAGAAGATGTTCGTTAACAGAATTACGGCAATAGACAAGACTACAACCGTCACTCCATCTCCCAGGCCAATCGGGTCTTTGCCAAGATGGATGCTCCTGCCGGTGATTCGTCTCACCGACCAGAGAAACACGATCACAATAATGAAGAGGCCTGCCTGGTGCGCGAGGAAGGCAGCCCACAGATGCTGTCTAAACCATTGTCGGAGGGCTTCCATAGGCTAACGAAATGGTCCATCCGCACGCAGATTCACTTCACGGCCTCCGGCGGCAGACTCAAATTCTGCAACACTGTGTCAATCCCTTGGTCATCTTCTCAATTTTTTTTATTGGGCTCAGCTATCAATTCCGGATGCTCAGTTAAAAACTGCCAAGCCCAAAGCTCCATGTTTATATCTGTGTATAACTTCCTTGGATCCCAAAGACTTACTGCTCTGTTAGAGGCATGATACAGAACCCTCGCTTGAATCAAGCCAACTAGGACAAAGGCGAACAAGTAGTGCGGAGCCAATTTTACTAACTCAGTGAACTTGCCAACATCTATAGGCATAACACTTTGCTTTTACATTACCCACGATGTGGGCAATGGCACCCAGCCCGAACAACCAGCGTACGAACCGCCGTCAGCGACAAGCCTCGCATGGAGACATGGTAATTGTTCCGCCGTCGCATGCCATTGTTATGCGGCGCGCACCTCAACATATTCAATACTCGAAGAAGGCTCGGGAACTGGTTGGCCATCCTCGCGTAAGCCTTCGATATGAAATTCGATAGCCTCTTGGATTAAGTTAAGCACCTCTTCTTTCGTATCTGCCACAGCAATGCAGCCCGGCAAATCCGGCACATGCGCACCAAAGCTGGTTTCGCCTTCTTCTACAATCACGGCATATTTCATCCTTCTGACCCCTTCTCTGGCTTTAGGCCAGCTTGCTTCAAGATGCTGTTAAGAGTTCCTGGCGGGACATCAATACTAGGCTTGCCCGCAACTGTGACGGTACCAGACTTCTCAGAATGCTTGAATTGACGGTGACTGCCTTTTGTCCTCGCAAGAAACCAAGCGTCTGCCTCAAGAAGTCGTATGACGTCCTTTACTTTCACGTTGAGAATAATAAGCTGTTTGGTGGGCCAAAGGAAGACGCATACCGCCGCGCTCTAGATGCGGCGCGCGATCAGCATTCGAGCTAATTCTTCATGGTTCCGGACCGAAAATCCAAGCCGCGGATAAGAGGGCTTGTTCTGCGGCTTTAGGCAACTCGATGGTAGGAAAAAATTTTGAGGATAGAGGTAATCTTCACCCGATTCATCAATCACCCGAATGTAGCCATCTGCAGCGGCGGCCTCATCCGGCACTCGATACAGCTTGCGAGGTTCTAGATCCTCACATTCTTCGTTCCGAATACAGACTATGAAACGGCCGTTTACCTTTGATCGTTTCATCGCCTTCTCGATTGACATCGAGACCCACCCGCTACCGCGTGGTCATACTGATCATCAAGAATGGACAGGCAGGAATGCCTGTCCTACTACTGCGCGGCGATGTTGTAGGCAGCCATCTGCGTCGCATTGCGGACCAGCAGTTTGCCGCCGGCAATCGCGGGGTAGTTCCAGGTCTTCCCGTCGAGGGCTGCGAAACGCGCGACTTCGGTGTATTGATCCGGTGAAGCTTTAACCAGAGCGAGCTCGCCCGAGTCGCTGGAAACAATCAGGTGGCCACTGGCCAGGATCACCTGACCCCACCCATAGCGCCCGCCCTTCCATTTGCGCGCGCCTGTATTCACATCCAAACAAGTCAGAATTCCCTCGTCGAGACCATAGACGTGGCCTTCATGAAGCACGGAGCTGTTGAACTTGTTCTTCATGTTGATGTTTTCCCAGAGAGCTTTCGCGGTGAAACTATTGCCGCTGCCTGATATTTCAATCAGCGCCGCGCCCTTGCCATAACCCGCTGAGATGAAGAAACGATTGTTGCCTACCGGAATTGGTTGCGACACGTTGATGCCCATGTCCGTTTCCCAGGCGTGACTCCAAAGCAGTGCGCCATTTTCCGGAGCAAGTCCCATCGCGCGCGTTGCACTGACCACGATAATTTGCCGTCGTCCGGCGAGCGTTACGAGCATTGGCGAAACGTAGGCGGCGGTATCATTTTGAGACTTCCAAACCGGAGCGCCGGTCATCTTGTTATAGGCCACGACAGACTTGTTACCGGATCCGCCCGGCATCACGATCACTTTGTCATCAACAATCAACGGCGAGGCGGACATGGCCCACGAAATATTCGAAGCTCCATTGTCGCTCAGAATATTCTTTCCCCAGACGACGCCGCCCGTCTTTGCATCGAGGCATCGCAGCTCGCCGGTCGCGCCCAGCGCATAGATGCGGCCATCGTCCCAGGTGGGCGTGGCGCGTGGGCCATCACCGGTGGAGTCAGCAAACGACGCGTTCCAACCCTGCTTCCAGAGTTCGCGGCCATTGGTTACATCGTAAGCCGCGACCACTTCCTGGCTGCGTCTTTGTTCGATGGTATATGCACGTCCGTCGGCGACAACGAACGACGCCCAACCCAGACCGATCGGTTGTTTCCAAACCGGAGTCAAACCTCCTGCCGGCCATTGCGTAAGCACCGGCATCTCATCGTAACGGCCGTCACGATTAGGACCGCGAAAGTTAGTCCAATAATTTCTGGTGGCGTGGGCGGAAGCTGCTTCAGAAGTTGCGGCGGGGTTCGTCGCATTTACCGCTCCCGGCTGCGGTGATGCAGCAACGGTTCCTGGCTGAGCCGGATTGGTTTGTGACACTGCGGCACTGTCGAGACTTTGCTGGCGCGCGCGATCCTGCTCAAGGGCGGCGAAGTGGGCCTCATTGGCGCTGGATTTTCGCCAAACACTCAGCGCATAGAAGTAACCGGCGCCGAGCACCACGATGCCAACCGTGGCCAGAATCTTTATCTTTGCCGCCGTATCCCGGCGCATCCAGAGCAAAACGAGCCCAACCGGCGGCAGCAGCACCGAAGCCGCAATGAGACCCGTCAACGAGCGATACCATGGGGTTGATTCTTCGGATGCAAACATCTTGGCACTCCTTCGGGGTGTTACCTGAAAACTATCCGCAGATTACGCAGATTCCACAGATTAACCAAGTGCCATCACGTTGACAACAGACCAACGTGATGGCCAGGTCTAGTGAATCTGCGTAGTCTTGTAATCTGAGGACTACTTCTTAAACGCTTCCAACCATACAAAGTTAACAGTTAGACGCAGTTACCCCTCAGGTTGTTCCGTTGTGCCTCACTTGCCGATTGCATACAGATGCTTGTCGCCACGGAGGTAGATTTTCCCGTCGGCTATTGCCGGAGATGCAGCCACTGCCTCGCCAAGCGAATTTGTGCGAATCACTTCGTGTTTCGGCCCAGCCTTGATTACATAAGTGTCGCCTTCTTCGCTGGTCATCAGAATCTTATCTTCGAAAGCTACGGGCGAAGCCTGGAATAACACTGCTTTCGGCGGACGCGCGCCTTCGTAAACCACTTTGCCCGTCTTTGCATCCAGCGCCGTCAACAACCCGCGGTCCGTAGTCAGGTAGACATAATCGCCATAAAGAATTGGCGAAGGAACATAGGCCGTCCCCTTGTTGTAGGACCAAACGAGTTGGGGTGTGCCGGTTACATCGCCGGTGCCGCCGGCCCTAATGGCAAGGGCGATCTTCGCTGGATATCCGGACGTGACTATGACCAAATCGTTAAGGACCACGGGAGTTGGCACCGCATTGCTGGCGAGACCTTTATGACGCCAGAGTTCTTTGCCCGTGGCCGGATCGTAAGCGATGATCGCTTCCGCCGCCCCGGCGACCAGTTCAGTGCCTTTCGACGTTTGGACCAGCACCGGACTGCTCCAGGTGAGATCAACTTTACGAGCTACGCGCCATGCTTCTTTGCCGGTGCGCTTGTCAAACGCCGCAATAAACGAATTTCCGCCGCTGTCGTCACACAGCATGATCACGAAATCCTTGTACAGAATCGGCGACACGCCGTAGCCAACGCTGGCCGTGCCGAGCTTGCCGAGGTTCTGCTTCCACATCAGCTTGCCTTTGTAGTCGTAGGCGTACAGCCCCTCCGATCCGAAGAACGCAAACACATATTTGCCGTCGGTCGCGGGCGTGGACGAGGCGAAACTCGCTTTCTTATGCCGGCTGTCGTGGACGGGACCTTCGTAGGCTGTTCGTTCCCACAGAATCTTGCCGGTCGCCTGATCGAGACAGAGCACTTTGAAGGTGTGCATTAAATCGGCGCCTACCGCATCGGGATGAACGAAGTCGCTGCCGTCCGCCATCTTATGCGTGACCCCTGGCTTGCGTCCGGCGATTGCTTCGCCATCAAGCGCAGTTGTAAGGAAAATCTTTTTGCCCCAAACAATCGGAGACGAATGACCGCGTCCGGTAATCGGAGTCTTCCATTTCACGTTTTTCGTACTGCTCCATTCGTCTGGCAGTCCTTTTTCTATCGAAACGCCGCCATTGGGACCACGCCACTGCGGCCAGTTTGACGAAACTTTGGCGGCGGCGGAATTAATAAGCGTGACGGACAGTAGAAAGCTGATGACCAGCGCGGTGCTAATACGTTTGAAAAATTTCATGTTGGGGTTTCCTCGTTTATGTAACGCAAACTGTAGTTTGCGCATTGGTTGATATGAAGGTGGATATTTATTACTGACCGCAAACTAACAGTTTGCGTTACGTCTATTTCTTCGCAGTCTTCGCGGGCGCAGGTTCGCCGAAGGCAAAGAGATGCTTAACTCCGCGCACGATGAATACGCCGCCGCTCATCGCAGGCGTAGCCATCATCACTTCGCCGACCGGGTTTGTCGCCAGCAGTTCATACTTCGCTCCGGCCTTTACTACAAACACATCGCCGTCTTCACTCGAGAGGTAGATCTTTCCATCGGAAGCTATTGGAGAGGCGGTAAACGCCCCGCCCTTACCGCCGAGTCGTTCCTGATAAATACGTTCACCAGTCCGCGCGTTGTAAGCAGTTAACACTCCCTGGTTCGAACAGGTGTAGAGATAATCGCCGTAAACGACTGGTGTTGGCATATATGGCCCACCGCGTTTCTTGCTCCAGGCGATAAACTCATTCGACTCTGTGCCCTCTTTCAGCGAGATGTCGCCATTCGCCCCGGGCTTGATCGCGTAAATTGGCTGAATGGGCGTGTAGCCGGCGGTCACGAAAATCAGATCATGGGCGACGAAAGGAGTCGGTGTGGTTATTTCGGAATTCGGCGACAGCCGCCACAGTTCTTTTCCAGTCAGTGGATCGTAACCGCGCACGGCCTTAGAACCGTTGGCAATTAACTCAGCGCGGGCCTTGCCTTCGTAAACAGTCGGTGTACCCCATGAAGAAATTTCATCACGCACAGTTTTCCAAACCTGTTTGCCGGTCTTGATGTCATACGCGGCAATGTAGGAATCCTTCTGCACATCCGCCTGAATGATGACAAGATTCTTGTAAATGATGGGCGAACTGCCATGCTCCCACTGGTAGTCAGCATCGTAAAACCAACCGGAATCCAGCACGCCGAGGTTTTGTTTCCAGAGCAACTTGCCTTTGAGGTCGTAACAAAACAGCCCTTCGGAACCAAACAAAGCTACCAGGTATTTTCCATCCGTTACCGGCGTTGAGTCGGCATGCGTCGACTTTGGATGACGCTTGACCTTCGGCATGCCTTCAGACGCTACGCGCTCCCAGAGAATTTTCCCTGTCTGGCTGTCAAGCGCATAAACTTTCCAGGTGTGTTTGGGATCGTCCTTCACCGGCGCGACATCACCGTAGAGACCAAAACGCGTCTCGTCTTTCGCCGCGCTTGAGACTGCAGTGGTGACGAAAATTTTGTTGCCCCAGGTTACCGGACTCGAATGGCCAAGGCCGGGGATCGCGGTTTTCCATTTTAGGTTCGTCGCTTTTTCTGCGTTCCAGGTGGCCGGCGCCGGGCCGCCTTCGGAAACGCCAGTCGCTCCCGGACCCCGAAATTGCGGCCAGTTCGTTTGCGAAAAAGAGGTATTACTGCTCGCGACAATCAAGAACAAGACTACGAATGACATTGAGATGCGATTCATTTTGTTTCTCTCCAACTCTTCGAAAGGCGTGGATCACTTCGGCACTTCAATCCCGGGACCGTGATCTGCCGCAGAGCGGCCAAATGTTTATAGCTCGCGTTTCAAGAAACCCATGACCGCTCCGTAGGAGCGCAATATACCCTCAAAGCGAAGTTCAATATCTCGCTCCTTCGGAGCTTCAAAAGTTGTTGGAGGGGTTCCTGGTTCTATAAACATTTCGTCCCTCCGGGACCCAGGACTAGTTGCCGCCGTCTTTCTTCTCGTCTTTCTTCGCTTCATCTTTCTTTGGCAACGGCAGGTTCGCGAGATCAGGCAGCGCATCACCCCAGAGGTAATGATTAAACCAAACCAGGTTATGCGTCATCACCGCCCGCATTGCGCGCGGCTTCGTTATCCCGTGACCAAAACCTTTGTAGACCACCATCTCGGTTTTCACGCCGCGATCCTCGAGGCCCTGCCGGAGCTCGTATGCATTGGCGATCGGCACGCGCCGGTCGTTTTCCCCGTGCTGGATCAGCGTGGGCGTACGCGCCTTCATGATGTAGGACATCGGCGAGGTCTTCTGATAGATCTCGGCGTCAGCCGCCGGATCTTTGCCGAGGTACTGAATCGTAAACGGCGTGATGTCGGTGTTGTAGTAATAGGTGGCCCAGTTTGAAATGCCGGCGCCGACGGAAATTGCTTTAAAGCGATCAGACGCAGCTGTCAGAAATGCCGAAATGTAACCGCCCTGACTCCAACCCATGCAGCCAACGCGCCCCGGATAGACCCAGCCTTTCTTAATGAGATACTCAACGCCGCTGAGTACGTCCCAGGCGTCGCCCACGCCGAGATTGCGCACGTTGAGTTGGCGAAACTTTTCGCCGTAACCCGCGCTGCCGCGGTAGTTGACCTTGAGAATCAAGGCGCCGCGGGCCGCCCAAATATCAGAAGGGTAATAGCGCGTATCCGGCCCTAGCAGCGCAGGCCGGTCGATGCCGGTGGGCCCTCCGTGGATGATGCACAGGAGCGGATATTTCTTTGCCGGATCGAAATCGGCTGGCTTAATCAACACACCTTCGATCGTCGCCCCATCCTGGCTCTTCCAGGAAATCACCTCACGCGTACCCAGCACAAAGTGCTTCGCCTGTTCCGTCATGGTCGTAAGCGCGCGCGGTGCAAAGCGATCGACTTCCGAGATGGCAATTTCCTGAAGCGCCGCTGGCGAACTCAAACTAAAAGCCATCCGGCGTCCATCACGCGTCAAAGTGAAACCGCCAGCCATCAAATCATTCGGACCAGAAACGCGGGTAATTTTCGCGGTGGCCGGATCCACACGGTAAAGATGCGACGCGGTTTTCTCGAGCCCCGAAAAGTAAACCCCGTCGGCGTTCCAATCAACAAAGCCCGGCTGCTCATCAAAGCCATCGGTGATTGAGCGCGGCGTACCACCCTCGGCCGGTACAATCGCCAATCGTGAGTTTGCGTGGAAGTAAATTGTCCGGCCCATCGACGTACTGAAAACGAGTTGCTTCCCGTCCGGCGACCAGCGTGGATCGACATCAGGGCCGGGCTGGGCGACAACCTTCTTCACTGAATCGTCGGCCAAAGTCAGCACGTAAATATCTGACGTCACGCCCTGGATCAGATCAGGATTGACAGTAGCCCCAAAAGCGATCCGCGTTCCATCCGGCGACCAAGTTCCGGATCCGATACTAAACTCCTTATTCTTAGTGCGTTGTTTGCCGACGACAGGTGCGGACATGGCCTCGGCGACATTGAGCGTCCAAAGATGAAGGTGGGTGTACTCGCGACGGACTACTTCAAAATCTCCGAGCTGCTCTTTCCGATCTTTTAACGCCTGCGGCACTGGCTCCGTAGCAAGATAAGCGATTTGCTTCCCGTCATCAGACCAGGCGAAACCACCAACCGCGGTTTCCGATTTGGTCAATTGCATTGCTTCGCCGCCACCCGGTTGAATAGCGAAGAGCTGGTTCTTATCTCCGACGCGATCGCTTGTGAAAGCAAGCCAGGAGCTGTCGGGCGACCAGCGCGCGTTGCCGGCGGATTTCTCTCCACGCGTGAGCTGAAAAGTGCGACCCGTAGCAGACTCAGCCACCCAGATCTGCGAGACGTAAGCGTCGTTCTTGAAATTGGTTTCGGAGACTGTGTAAGCCACCCACTTGCCATCGGGCGAGATGCGCGCTCCGCCCGCCGACTTGATCATCAGCAGGTCATCAACCGTCGGGGCTCTGCGCGCGGTCTGCGCATACGAAACCACGACCAGCAAACCAATGGCGATCGCCACGCAGTTCAGCTTTAAGAATCTGGAAATCATTTCGGGAGAAACTCCACCTGAGGTAACACCATAGAACCATTTTCCATTTCACATTTCACATTTCTCATTTTGCTATCCTGATCGTGCACAGCCTGACAATGACCGATGACAATGACCGATGACCACTGACCACTGACCACTGGAAAAAATGATAAACGGGAAAATCGGCTATTGGCCCGCGACGCAACAAAAGCGTTACTTCGGTTCTTCCACCTTCTTGAAGACCTGCGGCGGGTTTGCCCCTTGCTTCAAAGTGAATCCGCTGACCTTTCCGCCTTCCAAGTCGATGGTGATAACTAGACCATCAAAAGCCGTGGGCTTAAAAGTCACTTTGTCAGAAGCCATCAACGCGAGCGGCGACTGTCCCGTAGGCGCCAGGGAAAGCTTGCCATCGCTAAACGACAGGACCAACTCGCGACCCTGATCGTTCTTGTACTTGCCGGCGTACGACTGAAGAATTGCCGGGTCAATCTCGGGCGGGGGAACGGCGCCGGCTTTCTTCAACATCTCAACCATCGCCGCCTTCTCTTTGTCACTTTGCGCCGCGACGAGCGCCGCCGTCAGCGTTTCAGGTTTCACGGATCCTTTCGCGAGCGCCACTTCTACGAGCGTGACGTTTCCCTCTCTCACGCCAGTCATCAACACATCGGCTACACTCGTTGCATCCTTCTCCAGGATCGCGCGCACCACTTCAATATGTTTGTTGCTGAGCGCCCAGGTCATCGCCGTCGCCCCGTAAAAAGAGTCCTTGACTGTAGCGTCAGCACCGCGCGCCAACAACACTTTCACCACATCGACATTTCCGCGTTCGGCTGCCTTAAACAAGGCAGTGGCGCCGTAGCGGAATTTCGCATTGACGTCAGCGCCCTTATCGAGCAGCGCCGTCACCGCAGCAGCGTCGCCACCGCGCGCGGCTTCCCAAAGTTGATCGTTTAACTGTTGTTTGCTGTCTTGAGCGAGCGTTGCTGCCGGCGCCAGCAGCAGCATAAACACGAAAAGAACCGTAGCTTTCAAGTTCATGAAACCCCTCCGCGCTTTTGGGAGTACAACACCAAGTGGTAAATTCAACTGGTAAAAGATTCGACGCCGGAAAAAGCGAGTTGCTGCAACGCGAGAATACGTATTCTACATCTTTAAGGTTGCACTGGCGCATCTTTTCCGAACCAATAAGCACGTTTCAATTCTTCTGGGCGCGGTAGGGCCCCAACGATAATGATGGAAATCCAAAATGACTAAGTTCCTTTCCATTTTCCTGAATTCTTTTCTGGCTCTAATACTGATCGCGTCAGCATCAACCGGCGCTTTTGCCGGCGATTGGGCTGAATGGCGCGGGCCGGCGCGCGATGGCATCTCGCCAGAAAAAGGCCTGCCGACGAAGTGGTCTCCCGCCGGCGATAACCTCGCCTGGAAGGTCCCCTTCGGCGGACGCTCCGCACCGATCGTTGTCGGCAATCGCGTCTATCTTCAAAACGCGGCCGGCAAAGGTGAGCTGGAACAGGAACGCGTGATGTGCTTCGACGCCGACACCGGCAAACTACTTTGGGAGCACCGCTTCAACGTTTACTTAAGCGATGTGCCGGCGCATCGAGTCGGTTGGGCGTCGCCGGTCGGCGATCCGTCCAGCGGCAATGTTTACGTCTTTGGTGTTGGTGGGACACTGTTGTCGCTGAACAACCAGGGCAAAGTTTTGTGGGAACGCTCGCTCGGCGAAGACTTTGGATTGCTAACCACGCATGGCGGTCGCACGGTGTCTCCGATAATCGATGGTGACCTGGTCATCCTTAGCGGCGTGACTTTCCAGTGGGGCCAACATGGACGGGGCGCGCATCGCTTCATGGCGTTCGACAAAAAGACCGGCGAAACAATCTTTATCAGCGCGCCCGGTGGACGTCCTTACGATACAACTTATGCACCGCCCATCATCGCTAACGTCAACGGCATGCGCCTGCTCATTCAGGGAGCGAGCGACGGTGTGACACATGCAATCAAGCCGCAAACCGGCGAGTCCGTTTGGAAAATAGAAATCAGCAAGCGCGGTCTGAACACCGGAGTAGTGGTACACGGGACGACAGCCATCCTGACGCACAGCGAGGAAAACCTCGACTCGAGCGAGATGGGGATGATGGTGGCTGTTGATGCCGGCGCGAAAGGCGAAATCAAGAAGGAACAGGCAAAGTGGCACATTTACGGCTGGCAAGGCGGCTTCTCGTCTCCTGTGATTGATGGCGATCGGCTTTACCACGTGGACAACGGTGCAAACATCGCAGCGTTTGACGTTGCCAGCGGTAAACAACTGTGGTTGCAAAACCTGGGCACAATTCAAAAAGCCTCGCCCGTACTCGCTGATGGCAAGATCTATGTCGGCACTGAGAATGGGAAGTTTTTCATTTTGGAACCGTCAGCCACGGGCGCGAAGATACTTGACGAGGATCAACTGGGCACTGGCGCAGTCCCCGAAGCCATCATTGCTTCGCCGGCTGTTTCAAACGGACGGATTTTTTTGGTTTCGGATTCTACGCTCTACGCAATTGGGAAGAAAAAATCTCCATCTCAAAACGCTCCGGCGCCGGCGGTCACTGTCTCGACGAATCCGGTTTCGCACCTGCAGGTCGTTCCGACAGAACTGATTCTAAAACCCGGCAGCAAAGTTAACTTTCGGGTTCGGCTCTTTGACGCACAGGGAAACTTTATCCGTGAAGACCCTGCCGCAACCTGGTCGCTCGATCAATTAAAGGGCACCATCGCAAACGGCGAATTGACCGTCGCGGCAGATGCAATCGCACAAGCTGGACTGGTCAAAGCGAGCGTCGGCGGGATCACCGGAGCAGCGGGAGTGCGCGTCTTTCCGCCTTTGCCATGGAGTGAAAACTTCGATGCGGTGGCAGTCAGCACGATTCCGCCGACCTGGGTTAACACGACACTGAAATTCACCGTGCGTGAAGTTAACGGAAATAAAGTGTTTGTCAAAACCACTGAGGGTTCTTCACTCCTGAGCCGAGCGCGCGCTTACTTTGGCCCCTCTGATCTCGCAAATTACACGGTCGAGGGCGATGTGTTTGCGACCGTACGGCGACGGCAACAGGGTGACGCGGGAGTGATTGCGCAGCGCTACGTGCTCGCACTTTATGGCAACAGTCAAAAACTTCACCTTGAGCCCTGGCAGCCGGAAACCGAACGCACGGTTACCATCCCGTTCGCATGGAAACCTGAGACCTGGTATCGCCTGAAGCTTCAGGTCGAAAACCTGCCGGATGGGAAAGTGAGAGCTCGCGGGAAAGTGTGGGCGGCAGGCGAGACCGAACCGTCTGCATGGATGATCGAACGAATCGATCCTATCCCGAATCGTCAGGGCACACCCGGCATCTTTGGCAATGCGCTCGCAGAAATCTATTTTGATAACTTGAAGGTGTATCCGAACAAATGAAAAAAACAGAAGTCAGAATTCAGAAGTCAGAATCCAGAAATCGTATTCGCCTATTTGATCGCCGGAGGATACTAGCCAGAGCCGTGTTCGCAGTTGTCTTTCTGACTTCTGTCTCCTGTCTCCTGTCTCCTTTTGCCGCGGCTTCCGATCCGGGCAATGGCGACTGGCCCATGTGGGGCGGCACGCCCGATCGCAACATGATCTCGAACATGAAAGGACTGCCCATCAGCTGGGACGTCAAAACCAGGAAGAATGTGAAGTGGGTAGCGCAGTTGGGCTCACAAACATATGGAAACGCAGTCGTCGCCGGGGGAATGGTTTTTGTCGGCACCAACAACGAAGGCTTGCGCGATCCAAAACTGACGGGTGACAAGGGCGTCGTAATGGCGTTTCGCGAGTCGGACGGTGAGTTTATGTGGCAGATGGTCCACGACAAACTGGCGGCTGGTCGCGTCAACGATTGGCCTTATCAGGGTGTCGCCTCGTCTCCACTCGTAGAAGGCGATCGGATCTACTACGTTTCGAATCGAGCTGAGCTGGTTTGTCTCGACACGCAGGGTTTTCGCGATAAAGAGAACGACGGGCCGGTGACCGATGAAAAGTTGACCGGAGATTCCAATGGCGACATCGTCTGGCGCTACGACATGATCGAAGAGCTTGGGGCCCTGCCGCATAACCTCGCTAACTCTTCGCCCGTCTCCCATGGCGATTTAATCTTCATCAGCACTTCGAATGGCCAGGACGAAAGTCACGTCAACGTACCGTCGCCAAAAGCGCCGGCGCTTATCGCAGTCAACAAGAAGACTGGAAAACTGGTGTGGGAAGACAACTCAGTTCAGGAGCGCATTCTGCATGGTCAGTGGAGCTCGCCAACTGTCGGCACGATTGGCGGTATCGTGCAGGTAGTTTTCGGTCAGGGCGACGGTTGGATTCGCGGCTACGAAGCGCTGACGGGCAAGAAGCTTTGGGAGTTTGATCTCAATCCTAAGGATTCAGTTTGGCCGAAGACGCGGAATGAAGTGATCAGCACCCCGGTTATTTACGAAGAGAAGGTTTACATCGCCAACGGACAGGATCCTGAGCACGGCGAAGGTGTGGGCCACATGTACTGCATCGACGCCACCAAGCGTGGCGACATTACCAAAACCGGAATGCTCTGGCATTACGACAAGATTCGGCGCTCGATATCAACGCCGGCAATCAAGGACGGTATTGTTTACCAGCCGGATTTCAGCGGCTTCCTGCATGCACTCGATGCGAAGACGGGACAGGTTTACTGGGTCCACGATCTCTTTGCGGCGGTTTGGGGCTCGCCTTTGCTTGTGGACGGCAAGATCTATCTTGGTGATGAAGACGGCGACGTTGTAATCATGCAGGAAGGCAAGACGAAGAAAGTGATCGCCGAAATCAATATGGGCAGCTCGGTTTACTCGACAGCCGTCCCGGCAAATGGAGCCATCTACATCTCAAACCGCAATCAAATCTTTGCGTTGGCAGAGGCCCCGGCAGCAAAGCCTGCGGCAACGCCTGCAACCCCTGCGGCCCCTGCGCCAACGCCAGCTGCGAAGCCTGCAACGCCTCCGGCAAAGCCTGCCAAGTGAACTTCAGCAGCCGAGGTCGGGCAGCCCGCGAAGCGGACCTTTTAATGAACTCCTTCGACTTTCATTTGCAAACGCGCGTAGTCTTCGGAGCCGGCGCAATTGAACGTCTCGGCGAACTGGCTCGCGAACTTGGATTCCAGCGAACTTTATTGGTGGCCGATCACGGACTCGTCGCCTCAGGACACGTTGATGAAGCTCTCGCTCCTTTGCGTCGCTCAGGAATTGAAACTGTTCCCTTCCACGACTTTGACGTAAATCCCGACAGCGCCATGGTCGCCACCGGCGCCAGGATCGCCTCAGCTCAAAACATAGATTCAATAATTGGACTAGGCGGCGGAAGTTCGCTCGATTGCGCCAAAGGGATTAACTTTCTCCTCACCAATGGCGGCGAGATGCGCGACTACCAGGGTCACGGCAAAGCGAAGCGTCCGCTGCTGCCGATGATTGGAATTCCAACTACAGCAGGCACCGGCAGCGAAGCTCAAACCTACGCCTTGATTTCCGACGCGGAGTCGCAAACCAAAATGGCCTGTGGCAACCCTGATGCAGCCTTTCGCATTGCCTTGTTAGATCCAGCGCTCACGATTTCTCAGCCGCAAGCGATCACTGCCACCTCTGGTTTCGACGCTATCGCTCATGCAGTTGAGACCTTTGTAAGCCTCAATCGGAATCCGCTCTCGGAAGTCTTCTCTCGAGAAGCCTGGGCGTTGTTGGAAGCAAACTACGAAACCGTGTTGGCCCAACCCCAAAACATTGAGGCTCGTGCAGCGATGCAACTCGGGGCCTATTTTGCCGGTGTAGCTATCGAGAATTCCATGCTGGGCGCGACGCACGCCTGCGCGAATCCCCTCACTGCGCGTTTTGGCACCGCGCATGGCGCAGCGATCGCGATGCTCCTGCCGTCAGTTGTTCGTTGGAACGATTCTGTTGCCGGCGCCCGATACGAGGAGTTCCTGAAAATGTCGCAAGGCGCTGGAAGGTTTGGCGATATGCAGGCCACTGAGGGCCTGGCACGCAGACTTGAAGAGCTCGCTGCGATCGGCGGACTACACAGAAGTTTAAGTGCCAGCGGCGTAGCGACCGAAGATTTGGCAACTCTCGCTTTGGAAGCCTCGCAGCAATGGACCGGCAATTACAATCCCCGGCCATTCAATCAAGCGGGTGCAATGGAGGTTTACCAGTCTGCCTATTGAGAAATGAAAGCTCGTGGAAAAGCGCATTTTCCATTTCTCACTTTTCATTTCTCATTTTGTTAATCGCGGCAAAAGAAAGCAGGGACTTGCGATTGATTGGAATTGACTGGAACGGCGGGACCAACAGCCATCTGGTGAGAACGGTACCGAACCAATGGGAAATGAAAAATGAGAAATGACAAAAGGAAAATGCTTTCCGTAGGTTTCGTCATCAGTATTCTGCTGTCGGTTTGTTTTATCCCAGCGAAGGCGCAGGACGCGCCCGCCGACAACTGGTCGCAGTTTCGCGGAAATCTGAACTTGACTGGAGTGTCGCAGTCGAATGTGCCGCAAAACCTTCGGCACCTCTGGACTTACGAAGCGGGGGATTCGATTGAATCGTCAGCGGCCATCGTAGGCGGCACTGTGTTCGTCGGCTCCCAGAAAGGCGAGCTTTCCGCTCTTAACCTCGATAACGGCGCGGTCTACTGGAAATACAAAATTGACTCGCCGATCGGCGAGTCGTCCCCCGCGTACAGTCGCGGCGTGGTTTACATCGGAGACCTCGGTGGCTGGCTGCATGCGGTCAACGCCACCGACGGGAAAAAAATCTGGGCGTTCAAAGCCGGAACCGAAATAAAATCGTCTCCGGTGGTAGTGGGCGACCGTGTCCTCATCGGCTCTTACGATCAACATCTCTATTGCGTTTCGGCGCGTAACGGCGCCCTGCTTTGGAAACTGAAAACCAACGGAGCGGTGCACTCGACTCCCAGTGTCGCGGGCGATCTCGCCTTCATCGCCGGATGCGACGAACTCTTTCGTGGGGTCAGCATCTCGACGGGCAAACAAGTGTTCAGCGTGTCTTCTGATGCTTACACCGGCGCGTCGCCCGCGCTACGAGGTTCGTCCGCTTTTTACGGGACCTTCGACAACGAAATTCTGATGGTCGATGTAAATGTACGTCGTGTGGGTTGGCGCTATCAGCATCCGGAGCGAAAGTTTCCGTTTTATTCGTCGGCCGCCGTCACCACTGACCGAGTTGTAGTCGGCGGGCGCGACAAATTGATTCATGGGCTCAGCCCTGATGGAAAAAGTGTCTGGACCTTTGCCACCCGCGCGCGCGTCGAATCGTCTCCGGCGATTGCCGGCTCGCGCGTTTTCGTGGGTTCAAACGATGGAAGGTTCTACGTTCTCAATCTTGGCAATGGCGCCAAGCTCTGGGAGTTTGACGCGGGCGCGCCGCTTTCATCCTCGCCGGCGATCGCCCGCGGACGAATCGTGATCGGCGGACAGGATGGCAGGCTGCATTGTTTTGGTTGAGGGTTGCAAGCCGTTCAGAGTTCACCGCACAACGCCTTGGGTGCGGCGGCCTGGCGCCGCTTTGGTCCGTTTCCCCGTCACTCATCCCTCATGAACGGTTCTTTTGCATTAACGCAGCGGCGGCGCAAATGCAGGCCAAAGCGGCGACAGGTCGCCGCACTCCAAAGAGTTGACCTTGAGTTCTGAGCCACTTGAGGCTTGGCACGCGCCCCGGTTTGACTTGGCATCCATTTCGGCTTAGAAACATTTCGTTCAATTTACAATTCAACCACGCGAGGCACGTAAATCATGAAGACGCGCATTCTCTCTTCCGCTCTGTTCGCTTTCGCTCTTCCGTTGGCAATCGCTTGCACACAAGCGCCACCAACAAACCAAACAGCAAAAACAACTGGCGATTCGACGGCCATTCCCGCCGAGCTCAAGCCGGCGCATGATTCCATCAACACTGCCGACATCATGCAGCACACAAAAGTGTTATCCGCCGATGAATATGAAGGGCGTGGCCCAGGCACCCCGGGGGAAGAGCTGACCGTCAAGTATTTGACGGAGCAATATCAGAAACTTGGTCTCAAGCCAGGAAATCCTGACGGCACTTACGTGCAGAAAGTACCGCTCGCCGGCATGACTGGAACGACCACCGCTTCAATCACGGTTGGCGGAAAGACGATGGATCTGAATTTCCCGAAAGACTACGTAAGCGTCTCACGTCGTTATGCACCCGAGTCGAAAGTGGAAAATTCTGATCTGGTTTTCGTTGGGTATGGCGTCGTCGCCCCGGAATTTGGTTGGGACGATTACAAGGACGTGGACGTGAAGGGCAAGACCATCGTCATGCTGATCAACGATCCGGCCGTGCCGGATGCGAACGATCCCGCGAAGCTTGATGACAAGATGTTCAAGGGAAAGGCCATGACCTACTACGGCCGCTGGACCTACAAATATGAAATCGCCTCAGCCAAGGGCGCAGCCGCGGCAATCATAATTCACGAGACTGGCCCGGCGGGTTATCCATTCGAAGTCGTTTCGGGAAGTTGGGGGCGAGAGAATTTTGATATTCAAAGGCCCGACAAGAACATGAATCGCGTCGCTGTCGAATCGTGGATTACCACCGATCGGGCAAAGGAACTTTTTAGCGCCAGCGGCCAGGACTTTGACGCCTTGAAGAAGGCCGCCGTTAGGAAAGATTTCAAGCCGGTGGTGTTGAATGCCAAGGCAAATCTGGGCGTGAAGAATGAGTTGCGCGAGATCAATTCGGCCAACGTTGTAGCTAAGCTCGAAGGGTCAGACGCAGTGCTGAAGAATGAATATGTTATCTACACCGCGCATTGGGACCATCTTGGCCGCGATCCCAAACTCCCGGGCGATCAGATTTTCAACGGCGCGCTCGACAACGCTTCCGGCACTGCAGCCCTGCTGGAAATTGCCGAGGCATTTACCAAGCTGGCAACGCCGCCCAAGCGCTCGATCCTGTTCCTTGCGGTCACTGCTGAGGAAAAGGGATTGTTGGGCGCAAAGTATTACGCTGAGAATCCGCTTTATCCTTTGAACAAGACCCTGGCAAACATCAACATGGACGGGGTTAACCAGTGGGGACGAACCAAAGACATAACCATGGTTGGCGACGACAACAGTTCCCTGGTGGACCTGTTGCGGGAAACGGCAACCGCGCAGAGTCGAACTGTTAATCCTGACCCCGAGCCTGAGAAAGGATTTTACTATCGCTCCGATCATTTCGAGTTTGCCAAGCAGGGCGTGCCCGCGCTATACGCCGACTCCGGTACAGACTATGTCGGCAAGGACCCTACCTATAGCAAACAGAAGCGCGATGAGTATACCGAGAAGGACTATCACAAGGTTTCGGATGAGATTAAGCCTGACTGGGACCTGGCAGGCGCAGTGGACGACGCGCAATTGCTGACCACGATTGGTTACAAAGTCGCACAGGGCGAGAAGTATCCTGAGTGGAAAGCCGGTACGGAGTTTAAGGCGAAGCGTGATGAGACGATGAAAGGCGGGACAACCGCCCCGTAGTTGGATAGGACAGGCATTCCTGCCTGTCCAAAGTTGGAAGAATAGGACAGGCAGAATTGCCTGTCCTACTTATTTTTGGAACTCGAAGTATTTCGCAAGCGTCGTTTGCTTTGGCTTGCGCGTCAGCAGTGAGACCACGATCATCAATAGCGCCGAGATGATCACCATCGGCACGACCGGCATAAAGCCAAACACAGCCGTACCTCCGGGAGTTCTCGTCAACACTTCCCAGCCACCCAAAGACCAAATCAACGTCGCCGGCCCGGGAGCGGGCGCCGGAACAGTGTGCTGAAAAACAGCGGTCGCTGCCACTGCCGATGCCGTCCACACCGTGGTTGCCAGCGCGCCCCACTTCGTACTTCCCTTCCAGAAAAGCGCTGCGACCAGCAGCGGCGACAACGCCGCGTAACCTGAAAACGCATATTGAATAGCCAGCTCAAAAATCGTTTCCGGCGCTCTTAAAGCTACAGCGTAGGCGAACAACGTTATCAACACTATAAAGATGCGGCCGGTCTGAATCTGTACTCCTTCCCCAAATCGCCGCTTGCCTCCATAGAAGGCGAAGACATCCTCGGTGAACATCGTGGAGAGTGCGAGTATCTGTGAATCGCTCGCCATCACCGCCGCCATGATCCCGGCGCCCAGCAAACCCGCCAACCAGAAGGGCGCATATCGTTTCAACAGGATCATGATTACGTCGTCGCCGGCGGCTTTTTCGCGCAACTCATCGCGGGCCTCCGGCTCCATTGTTTTCCCCTGCGTCGCCAAGACCCGCCGCGCTTCCTGCTTCGCTCGAATCTCAGGAACATCAGTCACGCGGTTAGCCATCACGCCCAGAAAAACACATGGCAGCCAAATCGCCATAATGCAGATCGGATAGAAGATGACCGTCTTCTTAAACTGGTTCATCTTTCGGGCGGTCAAACAAAAGATCAGGATATGCGGGAATGCAATGGCCGAAAGCGGGATGAAGGTGTAACTAAAAAAGTAGTACGGGGAAATTCGTTCGCGGGTCATCAGCGGCGCCAGGGCCGGCGAGGCCAACATGGATTGCGCGGCGTTCTGAAATCCACCCATGCCAACGCCAATCACAATCAGCGCCACGGCTCCAAAACACAGAAATAAAACAGTCTGGAAGGTATTGACCCACGCCGTGCCGCGCATGCCGCCAAAGAAAACGTAGCTCATCACTACCATCGCCACGATGGCGCCGCCAAACCAAAAAGGTACGAATCCGCCACTGATTGTGGACAGCGTGGTGCCGCCGCCCATGATGCCGATGATGATGTAAGGGACCAGGAGCACTGCCTGCACGACAAAGATTACCGTTCCAATGTGACCACACTCCCACCGGTCGCGAAACATCTGCACTGGCGTCATGAACCCATGTTTCTTCCCCAGCGCCCAAACGCGTGTACCGATGAAGAAAATGGAAAGCGGGATGACGAGCCCGGAAGACGACGCCATCAATCCAAAGGTGACGATGCCATTTGAAAATGCATGACCGGATGAGCCCAGGATGGCGAAGGCCGTCATGTTGGTGCCGAAGAGCGAAAAGAGAAAGACAAACGGCCCGAGGGAGCGACTCGCCAAAAAATAGTCTTCCGCCTTTTCTTTTCCCTTCGCTTTCCGGAAGGCGAAAATGCCGATGTATAAGACAACTGCCAGGTAAATGAAAACAACGATTGCGGGAATCACTTGGGGGCTTCCTCCTCAGAACGGTTTTCGAGTTCACGCTCCAAATGGCCCGGCCACGCAAACTTCACCAGCATCCACAGCAGTAACGACGCGGCAATCGAAAAGCACCCCTGATAAAACAAGCCAATGGGGATGAACCCCAGCACCAGCGGGTGCGCGGTGTGCCAATACCAAAAGTCCTGGTGCAGGACATAGAGCGCGATCACAGCTGCGATGAGCAGAATTTTCTTCATAGTTGTTCTGAGGGTGGGCCAACCGTTTTTTGATGTCTACTCGCCGGCTGGCCCAACCACACCTATCTCGTCTGACTTTATTCTTTCTAGCCAATGACAACCCGGGGAGCGATCTTTTCTGGCTGTCAGTGTTTGGAGTGCGAGAATACTATCGCAGGTAAGGGAAAAGGTTAAGCAGTTTTCTTCGTCGGGTGACACGCGGATCTTGCGCGTGAGCCACAGGCGGGACGCCCGTGCCATTACACATCCAAAAACTTGGCGCGGTGTTGGGGCGACGGCAACATGCACGACTCATGTTTTCCAAAAACTCGGTAACGATTACGAGCAACCAAACGATACATCGCATCTCTGATCACCCTGGGCAGAATGCGTCCGACACTCGCCAAAGTCCAAACTCCCCCGAGCGTTTTTACGACATGGAGGATCGCATCAGAACGCATCAGCACTCGTTCACTGGGTTTGCCATGATCGATGACGACATAAAACGTATCGAGGTCGCGCGCATCCGCCCCGTGGCGCTTGAGCAATGTCGTCGCGAATTCGCTTTGCAGTGAAGCAAATAGAAAACGATTATGCTGATCGCGCTTCAGAATGAATTGCACAAGATGATTGCAGAGGCCGCAAACACCGTCGTAAAGCACAATTGAATTGCTGTCAGGAAAGGACAAGAATTTACCTGAACTCAAACGATTGAAGATATTCGGTGTAACCCCGATCCCAATAGCCGACGGTTTTTTCCGGGCCAGTGAGTTTCACGAAGTAGGATCCTTTGGGTGTGGCAATCACCGCGCCACGCAATCGATAGACTGCCTGTTTGTTTGCCGGCGCGCTGTCTGGTGACATTCCGCCGGAATAGTTTCCAGTCAGGTCAACCGTATCCACCGCCAATCCATTAATAATGGCGGTGCCGATCTTCGCCCTTTCCTTCGAAGGCTGTCCGTCGGGCTGCACGATCTGGCTAATCCACCGGTCGATATTGGCCTGGGCAGAGCCACCCTGGCCCTGCCCAAAATAATAGAGGATCAGGAGAGCGTCTTCTGTGTCGCCTTCAGCCTTCGGCAATTTGTATTGCGCGGCCCGCATGTCCGAAGTTGGGGTTTCGACCTTCCAGCCGTCGGGAACCTTGTAGCGCAATTCGCCGGCAGCTGATTGAACCGGACGCGATGGACTCGCAGGTGTTTGCGTGGCAGGAGAAGTTGGACCAATCGCTCCTGAGTTTTTTGAACAACTGGAGCAGATAAATGCGACCAGGGATAGCAGGATTACTTTTCTCAGCATGATATTGATTTAATCGTAACTCGCACACCCGGCGCAAGTTTTCGTAGCTTTGGGTAGCGGTCGTTTGAGGGTGGCACGCGCATCTTGCTCGTGATTCACGGGCGGGACGCCCGTGCTACTTTGAAATGCATCTGCGAGCTTCACGGTTCAGGCGTCGAGAGCAAATAGACGGCGAATGAGGCTAACCAATGTTCACCCGCATAATCGCCGCTAGCAACGTGGGCCAAAGCGGCGCTGGCATGTCTTTGCGCTGAGCCTGCGAGGACCTTTCGCGCGCGATCGTTCGCCGGCAACGCACTGGCAACGCTGCGCATGCACCAGGCACGGCTCAGGTTAAGACCATCCAGATGGACCAGTTTAGGATCAGTGCGATCAGTGACGATCGCCGGAGTGAGCAAAGACTTCGGACCACCCACAGCCAGTTGCGGCAGGAAGCGATGAAACCAGCGACGAAACGCAGCTGGTTTTAAAACGCGACGCATTAAGTCGGCTTCCATCAGAGCCGGAGAGAAAAAGTCTTCGCCGCCCGGTTCCCAACCCGCCGGATAGCCGGCGTCATTGGCAAAATAAGTTCGACTTCGCTCAGCAATCAACGTGGCGAGCTTCGTGTTTCCCGTCGTCTGCGCATAGTCAAAAGCAAATGCGAGCCCGAAAGCGGTGTTGGGATGAACGCCCGTTCGGATCGGATAGGTCTGCTTGGGTAAGAACAGCAGGTAGCGACTGATAAAGACATCGATCAGCGGCTGCAGATTCCGGGACCAAATACGCGCGTCATCGTCGGTGGATAACGAAAGCTCTTCGCCAAGTTTCAACAGCCAGGCCCATCCGTACATGCGTTCAAACGACAGTCGGTTTTTCCCATTCAGATAAGTAATCTCCTCGGCGATGTTAGTCGCTCTCAGGTTACTTCCAACCGCCTTGCGAATGTCGCGCGCTTCCGGAAGGCCGGGAAACATTCTGAGCAATCGCATCAGCATCCAGTGGCCATGAACCGAAGAATGCCAGTCGTAACAACCGTAGAAGGCGGGATGCAAACCTTTCGGGCTTTGCACATCACCACCATCGTTCATCACGTGTTCCGGTTTGTTTGGGTATTCCCTGACCACGCACTTCAATGCGAGCTTCGCGAAGTGTGAGGCCTGCGCTTGAGTAAGTTGGAACTCCTGCGGCCTGGGTCGATTTACTTGCGCGCTCGCAGACACTGCGGCCATCCCAAGTAGTACGAAAACAAAGGTGAGTACTTGTTTCAACACAACGCCTCCTGAAATTGTCATTAACCGAATCGCCCGAAAAGGAGGGTGAAAAGACTTCCGTCACCCTCTCCTGTCAGGTCCGCGGGTGCTTTGCACAAGAGTCTGCAGCCATACCGGTGAGGCATCGAGCAATCCCGTCCACAGTGGCGGCTCGAAAAATACAGAACCGGGAGCGGTAGCGACCGGGTCCCGGACTCGACCTCACAATCATTGCGACCTAAAAGGAATTAGCAAGATCTAATTCAACTTAATTGATTGACCCGGTCGCTACCGCTCCCGGTTCTGTGTTTTTCGACCCACTCAAGTACTCTTCTTTTACGGCGTTGGTCATGAAGAGCTTCGCGCTCTGCTCTCACTCTTGGTGCCAAGCTGTCTGCGGCACGGTTAATACCGGTGCGATGGCCGGCCGATGTGAATGTGTGGTCCGGTTGCAGTGCCCGGTATTGCCTGGCGAAAAGCGAGAAACGGAATTCCGTTGCTTCGCAGAAATCCCAGGAGGGCCTGGCCCTCGCGCCCGTCGGGATGAAGTGAAACGTCCATTGAATTGTTGTGATCAAGACGCCAGCGAACGTGAATGGCGCCCTGCCCAAAAACTGAAATCGGCAATGGCTTTTGAAAGGCCTGTTGAAAAAATCGTTGCACCTTCCATGCGTCAGACAAAACCCACGCGCCGCCGCCATTGAAGCGAATCATGGCTGCGGTGCTGACCGTGCTTCCCTTCGGAATTGGCTTACTGGTCCTGAGCTTTGCTTCAGCTTCCGCTTCCAACAAAGTGTCGGCGATTTGTGTGTCGGCAACCGCGCTACTCCGGTCAACTTCTGCCACCTTGTCTTTGGCTTGCGCCACAGCTCCCTCGCTCGCTTCGAGGTCCTTTTTTGCGATCAGTCCGGCGGCAAACAAATCCTTTGATTTGGTTAGCTCAACTTCAGCTCTCGTTACATCCTTCTCGTAGCTCGCTTTCAGTTTTTGAAGATTGTCTTTGTACTCTTTGGTCGCTTTGATGAATTCTTCCTGAAGCCGCGCGAGTTCCTTCGCGGATTTTGCCAGTTCACTGGCAACGTTCGTTTTTGGTTTTGGCTTGACCGCGCGAGATTTCCTTTGCGCGCTTAGTTCTGCTGGAAAGAAAACAATTGCCAGAGCGGCAATAAAGAGTGGGCCGGCGGTAAGTAACTTGATTTCAGTGCGGCGGCGAGTTTTACCAGTCTGAAAGTTCATCTCAGCACTGTGACGCGGCTACTCCGAATCACTACTTGACCATCGTTCCCGTACGACTCCAGCGGGTGTTAGCAAAAAAATCTATCAGGAAATTACTTTGCGGCGCGCTTTCATCGTAGGACCAGTAGACGAACATCGCGCGCCCGATTATTAGGTCGCGCGGAACGAATCCCCAGTAGCGGCTATCTTCGCTGTTGTTGCGATTGTCACCCATGACGAAATAGTGGCCGGCCGGAATTGTGATTTCGCGGCCGTCACCTTCCTTGCTGAAGATCGGATAATCTTCTTCGACGAAGTCTGGGTTGTAATAGACGTCGTACGATTCGTCAGCCTTGCGGGGTGCCGAATTAAGGGTCGGACTAAGAGGGGCCTTGTCGTTATGGTCAATGGCTTCGAGCTGATGTTCCGGGAGTGGTTTATCATTTACGACAACAATTCTGCCTTCCATACGCAGCCGATCCCCAGGCAGACCAACGACCCGCTTCACATAGTTGGTAGTAATCGGTTTGTTGTCAGGCCGATCATCGCGCCGCGGATCGTATTTGTTTCCGGGATACTTAAAAACAATGATATCGCCGCGCCTGACTTCCCGCTGGGGGAGAAATGAGACAGTCTCGCCCGGGGCAAAGATGAACTTATTCACCAGCAGATGATCACCAATGGTGATTGTGTTTTGCATCGAGCCGGTCGGCACTTTGACTGCCTGCACGATGAAGGTCATGCCAAACAGCGCCATGATGACGGTCACTACAGCCGACTCGAAATACTCGCGCCAAACTGATTTCGGCGGACCCTTCGGCTTAACTTCAGCTTCCGGGTTGCTCTCATGTCCATTTCGATTGAACATGCGCGCAAACGAAAATGGTTTCGGATCCGGTTTGACTTCTGAAGTGGTTGGAGCAACTGGGCCGCTTGAAGGATTATTCGTCATCTTTAAATTATCCTAGATACCTTGGTCGCTCGCGGTCAAGTGAGCATCGTCTTCAAGTCTCATCAGCGCGAGCGCTTCTTTTGCCGCCGCGGCTTCGGCAGTTTTGATCGATCGGCCCTGCGCCCGGACGCTGCCGCGGTCCCATGACACTTCCACATTAAACGTGCGGCGGTGCGGTGGACCAAGCGCCTCTACCACGGAATATCGAGGAGCTGCGCGGCGCGCCGCCTGAAGTTTCTCCTGCAGCATCGTCTTGTAATCGGATTCAGCGGCGCCCGCGGGAGTAACTGTACGCAACTCTTCCGTGAGCGCGTGATGCACGAAGGCAGTTGCCGCGGGCAAACCGCCGTCGACGAAGATCGCTCCGGTTAAGGCTTCCAGCACATCGGCCAACAAAGCATTCTTTCGCCGGCCGCCGCTTTTTTCTTCACCGCGACCGAAGCGCAGAAAATCTCCCAGTTGCAATCTGATGGAGGCCGTGGCCAGTGTGGGCGCGCTTACCAGACGATGCTTCATCCTGGAGAGCTCACCCTCCGTGACGTGCGGATAGGCGGTGCAAAGATAGTCGGCAACCACGAGGCCCAGGACGGAGTCTCCGAGAAATTCGAGGTTCTCGTTATGAAGTTCGCGCGCCTGATCCTCTGTGCCTTGAGCCACCTGTTCATGGGCCCAGGAGCGATGAGTAAGGGCGCGTTCAAGCAGGGAGCGATTTTGAAAGCGATACGAGAGAACCGACTCAAGGAGGTCCAGGTCGGGCGCTGTGGGTTCGAGGTTCTTCAAGGTCAACCATTGAAAAAGCCGGAAGCAATGGCGAGGGCCAAGCTTCCGGCTCTGTGAAAAGAAAGGAACTGGGCGAAGACTTAGTTACGGCGTTTTGCGCTCGGCTGCGCGTGATTATTCCTCGGTTTTGGTTTGACTACCGGGGTGGTGGTGGCGTTGGTCGTTGCCGGTTTCGGCGCCGTCGTGGTTGCAGGCGTCGCGGTTGCTCCGTTGCCCGTCCCTGATGATGGCGTAGTGGTTGCAGCCGGCGTGGCGGCCGGCAGAGTCGTGATCGGCGTCGGCTCAGGCGGCAAGGGTTTGGAAATCACGCTGGCGATAAGCGAGTCCAGTCCCGTGACGGAATCCTTATTTCGAAACTTATACCAGTTGGTCAAAGTCTCCATCCACGCCGTCTTGCGGGCCTGGCTCGCGGCATCTGTTCCTGATAGGGCAACCGCACGCGCGTAAGCGTCAATCATGCGATCAATGACCTGGTTGAGATTCTCCAGCGCCAGCTTACTCTCCGGAGTTTCGTCTTTCCCTTCGCAGCATGCTTTATACGCCGCCGCCAATTTATCGTAGGGACCTGATTGATAAGCATCACCGATATAGCCGTAGGTGATCGCGTCTTTCTTTAACTTACCTTCAAGCTGTGCCGCTTTGAGTAAGTGACGCAAAGCCTCCCCGGGATTTTCGCCGATGGTAAGAACGCCAATCGTGTTGTTCAGGTAGGCCAGTGCTTCGTCCTTGCTGGTGTAGGGCGCCCAGTTTTCGAGCGTTCCGCCGGCCTGGAGTAGTTGAATCGCTTTCCTCGCGTAGTTGAGCGTGTCCACATTGAAGGTGTTCACCTTGGACGAGGCCGCCAGATATCCGGCGTAAGCGAGGTCCGTAAGAACTCTCAGGTTGTCCGGCTCTTCCACAAGTATCTGTTTTCCCAACTCGAAAGCCTTGGCGAAATCCTTCTTCTCATAGACCAGTGAACTAACCTGGGGGGCGCGGCGCGCCTTGTCTATTGGAGCAACAAACTTGTCTCTCAGATATGCCGCAATTGATTCCTCGCCGGCAGCGGTGGGACACGCCAAATACTTCTTGGCCAGAACGTACGCTTTGTCCTGTTCCGTCTTGAAGATGGTCCGAAATTCGTTGTAGATCGCCAACTTGGCTTCGGCGCTACATTCGCCCTGAGCCGCCGCGGCGGGCGCGGGCGATGGCGTGGTGGTTTGCGCTTTCAATTCGCCAACGCCAGCAAAGCTTGCAGCTAATAGAGCGGCGCCAGCGTAGGTAGTTAGTATGCCAATAGTCTTTTTCATTAGTTCCTCAAAGCCTCCCAGTTGATCTTCCTTTTCTGAGCTACCCTTCGGGGGCCAACCTTCGGCTGGCAGCGTGGGCGATAGCGCCCCACTACGATGCCTGGTTATAAAACTCGGTTGCCGATTTGCGCCGGCGTCAAAGGAGGAACAACGCAGTCTAAATCCAAGCAATATTGAGTTGAAAAGAACGCCCGCAATATTCCTGCAACTGTTAACACGCTGTCAAGGCGGTGGGTGCTAAAAAGGGAAAAAAGAAATCGACCTCAAAAGGCAACCGCGCCGGATCTCGTGACAGTTTACGAGGCTCCGGCGCGGATTGGTTTTCCGCGGGTTGCAACTCCGTTGCATTAGGGGTTCCTGGGTTGGGCCACTCGCTGTCTGTCATCAGGCTGTGTCGGCGGCTTAACAGAAGTCTTCGCCGGCGCTGTCGGGCTTCCCGCCTTTGGAGTCGGAGTTGGCCGATTTTGAATTGGCATCAAGACGCGCTTGACGGTGTTGCGCGGCGCTGTAGTCTGGTTTACCGGAGCCGACTCAGTCGCAACTGCTTCCTCAGCGGCCAGACGGTTCACTTCAGCCTCTTCGATTGCAGCAGCTTCGGCCGCGGCGTCTTTTTCCTCTTCGTTAAGGACTGCTGCCTTCGAATCGTCAGCGGGTTCGCTCTTTGCGACAGGCAGATGGATGGGTGTACCGAAACGGCGATTCAGATCGCGATAGATTCGTCCGGCAACCGCAGCCGGAAAATGACTGCGCGCATCTGATCCGCGCGTGATTACGACGACCGCGAGACGTGGATTCGCGAGCGGCGCATACGAAGTGAACAGGCCAACCCACGCGCCCTGCCCAATGCACGTGCCCGTCTTGCCGGCAACAGTCTGCAGCGGATCGTAAGCCTTCTTGCCTGAGCCATAATTCACCGCTCCAACCATGCCGGGAACCATGCGGCGCCAATTTTCAGGGCTCACATCCAGCTGGCGGCGAAGCTTGGGCTTGGCTTCTGTTTGTTCGTTTGCGCTTTTGGGAACATACGGAACGAGCAACTTACCACCGTTGGCCATCGCCGATACCATCGTGCCCAACTGTACTGCGGTTACTTCGAAATCGTCGCCATGCGACGACATGCGGTTTAACGCAAAGCCGGACTTTTCGGCGGGAAGTTTTCCGGAATACTCATTGGCGACATTTACTCCGGTCTTTTCGCCCAAGCCCATGTCGCGGGCGTAGTTCATCATCTTGCTGTAGCCAACCTGACCCCCGATGTGCTGGAAGTAAGTGTTGTTTGAATATGCCAGGGCGTCAGTAAGATCCAAACGATACTTGTCGGAAACATTAGTGGTTTCGTAAGGGCTGATGACTTTCTCGCCCAAGCCCGCAACACCGGTGACCAACTTAATCGTCGAGCAGGGCTTAAACCCTCGCCGTAATGCCCACTCCTGATTCACGATCGAATAGACCTTGCCACTCATCGGATCCATCACTACCACCGTGCCTGCATGGTAGCCGAGCGCATTAACCGCGGCCCGGCGAACGTCAAGATCTTCGCCCGTCGTGTCGTCTCTGCTAATGAAGGTTTGCACTTCGTCACGCATCGCTTTTTCAAGCGCGCGTTGCCGAGCAATTGCTGCGCGACGTGCGGCTTCGGCGCGGCGCCGGGCTGCCAGAATCTCGCGGCGGCGTTGCGCGCCATTGCGTCGCGTTTCGGCGCGGAGTTCACGTTTCGTCAACGGCCGCCCGAGTCGGCGCGAAAGTGCTTTCAAATGATTGGCTTGTTCGCGCGCGCTCAGATTGCGTTGCCGCCTGAGCTCTTTGCGCGACAGTTTGGCTGTCGCCCTGGATTTGGAACCGCGGCGAGAGTCTCGAGCGGAGAGCCGGCGATTTGATCGGCGATCCCTGGCCGTTACTTTTCTTGATTTTTCTGCTCGGGCGGTAGCGCGTTTGGATTTGGCTGGCTGCCGTTTTTTACCAACGGCTGTAATCTGGAATGTAAGAACGAGGAGAATGGATAGAATGAATGCGATACGAAGACTGCGGGGGTCGTTCTTTAAAGTCATCAGGGTCTTATTACCTTTCCTGGAATTAATTGCTCACCTGCGTGAACTTTCGCCGAAAACTCAAACCGCTAAGCCATATAGACGCCGAAAGTGTTCCTTTTCGAATTCAAAAGCTAACTTCCAAGCGTTTGAGAGGGCATCTGAGACCTCTCATATTCCTGCATGTCGTTGGACCTTCGGCCCTGCTAAATTTAGGCGGGAGCTTACCTACTGTCTGACGGTCCTAATGGGGGGCATTGGGACATTGATTCAAGACCGGCCCGAATATAACATCCGTGGAAGATCGCGGCAACATAAAAGTAATCTTTTGTACATATCTCGTGACATTGTGGGTTGCTCTCTAGGTGAAGGTTGCCGAGTACACTAGAATGTGGCCACTCCCGTGGCCAGCTCAAAAAGTATAAATGCCTAAGTTTTTGAACAGTTTCCGCGTCCGCCTCCTTCTGCTGCTGGCAGGGCTGTTGGGATTGACCTTATTTGTGCAGTACCACCTCAACCTGCGAGCTGTGCAACGCAATGCCCACATGATCTTCGCCCAGGAGCAGGCGATCACAGCGGGCATCGCCCTTGGGGTTAACAGCATTTCGAGCGGAGAATATCTCGATGATATGGATCGGGAGGCCAACCGGCCTTTGCTCAACGAGCAGTCCGGGAGGGTCCAAAACGTGCTGGTCATCGATGGCGAGGGAAATATCCAGGACAGTTTGCAGCGGCAATTTGCGCCGACCAACAACCCGGATGGAACGAAGCGCTATGTCCAAGTGGGCGACATTAAGCTCCCTCCCGTCAAAAATGCCGTCGAACTGAATGAGGACCTGGGCTTCCCTGAGGGAATGAGTATCGCCAAAGAGTTGAGGCCTGGCGATCCAGGCGCTTTCTCCCTTCCGGTAGAAACTACTAATGGCAGGTGGTACGTCGTGGTCGTGCTTAGCTCGGCAAACACGCTTACAAGTCTGTTGGAACGGCAAGCGTCTCGTTCAGCACTGTACACGCTCATGTTATTGCTCGCGACCACGCTCGTGACTGTGGTCTTCGTTTGGCGGTTTACCAGACCCATCAAAGACCTTTCAGTGGCCGCCCGCCGCGTTGCGACCGGCAACTTCGACGTCAGAGTTCCGACCGACCGCCACGACGAGATCGGCTCGCTGGCTACCGCTTTCAACGACATGACAGCTCGATTGGGACGCGCGCGCGAACTTGAGGCACAGTTGCACCAGGTGGAGAAGGCGGCGGTTGTGGGCCGACTGGCCGCCGCGATCGCCCATGAGATCCGCAATCCTCTAAACTACATCAATCTCACCCTGGACCATCTGCGCTCGTCGTTCGCGCCGGAAGATGACGAAAAACGCAAGACCTTCGAGCGCTTGGCCGATCAACTCAAAGCAGAAGTCGGGCGTATCAATCGGCACATCACAGACTTCCTAAAATATTCGCGGCCCTCCTCGCTTGAACTCCGCCCGCTGGATCTTCGCCTCGAGTTGGAGGACGCGATGCGTGTGATTGAAGGACCGGCAGCCGAGGACGGAATTCACACCAGCCTTGAGGATGACAGCCAAACGCCGCGAGTGTTTGCCGATAAGGACTCGATGCGTTCAGTGTTCACCAATCTTTTGCTGAATAGTCTTGAGGCCCTGGAGAACCGGGGGAATGGCGAACCCGACAGCATTTCAGTCAGTTTGAAGACGGAGTCGGACAACCGAGTGCGCATTGAAGTTTCAGATACGGGCCGGGGCATTGCAGTTGGCGATATCGCTAAAGTCTTTGAGCCATACTATTCAACGAAGGAAACGGGAACAGGTCTCGGACTTGCCATTGTCAAGAAAGCGATTGATGATCACGGTGGATCCATAAGCGTATGTTCCAAGGAAGGCGAGGGCACGACTTTTACAATTCTGTTGCCCATTGAACCCGAAGGAAAAGAGAGGACGACCGAGTAGGCGAGCCGACGGCATAACGAAATTCGCGCGCAACGTTTTTTGTTATGCGTTCATCTTCCCTGCTCATGCTTAAAAATAATATGGCGCGAAAAACCATTCTGGTAGTCGACGACGAAAAGTCGCAACGGGAGATTCTGGAAATGATTCTCTCCGGCGAAGGCTATGACGTGACCACGGCGTCTTCAGGCGAAGCGGCAATCAAGTTTGCCAAAGATCGACGATTCGATCTGGCCCTGACCGATCTGAAGATGACCGGCATGGACGGAATTGAACTGCTCCAGCACCTTCTTAGTCTCGACTCTTCAATCATCGTGATCCTGCTTACCGCTCACGGGTCAATTGAATCAGCCAAAGAAGCCTTGCGCCGCGGTGCCTTTGAGTACCTGGAAAAGCCTTACGACAAAACCGCGTTGCTGCAAACCATCAATCGAGCGCTGCAACGGCTTGACGCTCTGGACACGGAGATCGTTTCGGCCTCGCCCAAAATGGAGGCAGTTAAACGGATGATTCTGAAGGTCGCGCGCTCCAATTCCACGGTGCTGATCCGCGGCGAATCCGGTACCGGCAAAGAGCTTATCGCCCGGGCCACTCACAATCAGTCTCCCCGCGCGCAGGACATGTTTCAGGCCGTCAATTGCGCTGCCATCAACGAGAACCTGCTGGAATCCGAACTTTTCGGGCACGAGAAGGGATCGTTTACCGGCGCTCATGCCGACAAGAAGGGCCTTTTTGAGATTGCCGATCGCGGCACGCTCTTCCTCGACGAGATTGCCGAACTCGATGTCGCAATGCAGGCCAAGCTCCTGCGCGCCTTACAGGAAAGAAAAGTAAGACGTGTAGGCGGCACTCATGAAATCAGTGTTGACGTGCGCGTCATTGCTGCGACCAATCGCGATCTGCGCGCGATGGTGGCTGATGGCCGGTTCCGCGACGATCTCTATTACCGCATCAATGTTCTCTCGGTTGATGTTCCCCCTTTGCGTGAGCGTCGCGAAGACATCCCCGTTTTGATCGACTACTTTTTGAAGAAACATACTCGCAACACCTCTCGTCTGGTTCGAGGGCTGACAGCAGAAACTCGCAAGCTAATGCTGGGATACAGTTGGCCTGGCAACGTGCGTCAACTCGAGTCAGCCATCGAGCGCGCGATTCTGCTTTGTGAAGGCGATGAGATCACTGTCGACGATCTGCCGATGGAGGTGCGTCAGGAATCGCGGCCCGTTTCTGAAGGCGCATTCAAACTACCGCCTGAAGGAATTAGTTTCGAGGACGTTGAAAGAGATCTCATCATGCAGGCGATGGAACAAACGGATTACAACATTACCAAGTCCGCCAAGCTTCTCGGCCTGACTTTCCGCACCCTGCAGTATCGTCTGGAAAAGTTTGGCATCAAGAAACCAGATGCGAAGGATGAGGCGGCCAGTTAACCCGGATGCGAGGATGGTTAGTTTGCTTACCTCGCAAGACGGAAGGAATTCCACGTTCTCACCAGAAACACTTCCTTGAACGGAGCATCTGCGTTATGACCCCCCGAAAAATCTATCTCATCCTTGTCGCCGCTCTACTCGTCGTGAGTTGTACGCGGGCAGAACAAAATCGGGCCACGCTTTCCGAGTCGACTAAAAGCGGTAATTCTGTTCCGAGCGACCAGCCTGCACTGGAACTGAAGCAGCAGATGTCACTCCAACAGGTTGACCAGGTACAGTCTCAGAATGAAGCGGTCAACCGTAAGATTATTCGAGATGCGAATATTTCCCTGGAAGTCGCGGCCCCGAGTCAGGTTCAACATGAAGTGAATGCTTTGGCGGAGTCGATCGGCGGGTTTGTGGTTACTTCAGAGGCGAAGCGCCGCGAGGGTTCTGATCAAACGAAACCACAACTCGAGATCACGCTGGTGGTTCGCGTCCCCAGCACACAGTTTTTCCCTACCCTGGAAAAGATCCGGAGCTTCGGCTCGCGAGTACTCAATGAAAAGGTCACTGGCCAGGATGTCACGGAAGAATTTATTGATCTAGAGGCGCGGATTAAGACGCAAAAAGCTCTGGAGGCGCAATTCCTGGAGATTATGAAACAGGCCGGGAAGGTGTCAGACGCCCTGGAGGTACAGCGACAAATAGCAGAGGTCCGCACAGAGATTGAACGACTGGAAGGGCGCAAGCGATTTCTCGAAAGTCGATCGAGCCTTTCCACGATAACCGTCAGTCTTCAGGAACCGGCCGCGATCGTGGTCAGCTCATCGAGTTTCGGCCGCAGCATCAAAGAAGCCGTGCGAGATGCCGTAGACATCGCCGGCGAGATCATACTCTTCTTCATCCGCTTCATCATCGTAATGATTCCCATCTTCCTGTTGATAATTCTTCCGATCGGCCTAATTGCTCGCTTCATCTGGCGGCGAGCGAGGCGAAGGCCGCGGCCGGAATCAGTTGTGGAGGAGAATGTATAAGCATATGGCGCGCAATGGCGTCTTTCTAAGTTTCATGGTTCTGATGTTGTTCGTCGGGTGTTCAAGGTCAGCGAGCAATGGTGAGACAACCACTCAACCTGGACTGGAAGCTCCCACGAAGCGAATCGCGTCGGCCGATGTGGTGAAAATAATCGTCGAACCCGTGGAGATCACGAGCGGCGGGTCGGGTGAAGCAAGAGTGCGACTTACGATTCAGAGCGGTTACCACGTTAACGCAAACCCGCCAACGTTTTCATATTTGATACCGACGGAACTCGCTATTACGCCGGCAGAGGGACTTTCAGCCGGCGCAATTTCTTATCCGCCACCGATCACCGCAAAGTTTTCTTTCTCAGAAAAACCGCTCGCGGTTTACGAAGGCGAGGTTGAGATCCGAGCCATCGTGAAAGCCGGCCAGGCGAGCAAGCCAGGTCAACATTCGCTGGCAGCCAAACTAAGCATTCAAGCCTGCGACGATCAGGTTTGCTATCCGCCCGGCACGCGCGAACTGACGATTCCCGTGGTCATCAAATAAGAACCGAGGGCCTCGAGTGAAATTGGTATGGCTGATTGGAGCCGGGATTTGCATCGTAATCGCCGCCGTCTTTTTGCTGCTGGGCCAGTTCAACGCAGCTTTCGTGGTGGTTGTTCTCGGTCTCGTTTCCTGGTTTCTCAACTACCGCGCTCAGGTCAGCGGGCACCTCGAAAGCCAATACCAACAACCGAACGACCAGGAGGGTAACAAGGATGAAAATGAAAACTGAGGTTTCGAAAACAAGAATACTGTTGATCGCGTTGGTCGCGTTCACACCCATGTGGTCCGCGACCGGCATTGCCAGAGCGTCAGACGAGTCTGACGTCCGCGCCACTGTGCAAAGCGTCTTTCAGCAACTCAAATCGAGAGACTACGGCGCCACTTACGATTCCCTGCCCGCGTCAACGCGCAAGCGAATGTCGCGTGAACGTTTCGCCAGCGCTTTGCGGCGGGCGCAGGACCGCTACTCGCTCGACAGCATCAATATTGGCAATGTCAGAGTTTCAGGAAATATTGCGGTAGCGGATACGGAACTGTTTGGGCGCGTGAGTCAGCCATTTCCGGCCGAAGGCAAGATCGTGGTGCAGCAATACCTGGTACGCGAAGAAGGTAAGTGGCGCGTGGCTACCGGCGATACCGCCACGATACAACGCTTTCTTAAAGCTAATCCGGCATTCGCCCGAAAGTTTCCCATCCGGCAACCGCGCATCTATGTAAAGCAGAATAACCAGTGGATCGAATTCAAGATGGGACGCTGAGTTAACTAAGAAGCAGATCCTCAAACGAGAGTTGAGCATCATCTACCCGCTCGGAATATTCGCCATGTCGTATTCTGGAGCGGGGCACGTCGAGCGTTTCGCGCACTGCGTCCAGATGAAAACGAATGATATGCGGAGTTACGCGTACGGAGGGAATGCGACGCTGGCGGGCAAGACGTCGCACGGTTGACTCGCTTACTTGCAAGACCCTGGCAAGCTGGCGAGCAGTAAGAAATTCCTCACGCTCTTCCATAGTTGTGCGGGTAATCCTATAGCAACTGTCGGCCGGGAACCAAACAAAAAACAGAGAGGGTTGCGGGTGTATGTCCGCAAGGAACGGACGGCCCGGGTAGAGCTATTTCGTAGACTTGACTGAAAGAGCAACGCGGTAAACGGCGGCGCCATCAACGTCCACATCTTTACTCACCGGCTCGCCACCGCTGGCCTTAGCGGTGATCCGATATTTGCCATTCTCAGGAGCGAGTCGAAACGAAAACGAGCCAGTCTCGTTGGTGACGCGGCCATCTAGTTTTTTAATATTGCCGTCAGCTTCGACCCTCGCCAGCTCAATCTTCACATTTGGCATGCTCCGGCCGTCTTCACTAAAAACGCTGCCGCGTATGAAGGCGATCGAGCCTTCGTCGATGGCCAGAAACAAATGATCACCCAGTGAGCGTGATTTTCCTGCCTGCACGTCGATGTTCTCTTTGGTACCAACGCTCAACCCGGCCTTCCGCAGCGTGATGCCGTATCGACCCGGTTTCAACCCCCGCACCTCAAACTCGCCGTTCTTTCCGGTCAGGCCACGAGCGACCTCGACGTCCCCGTTTCTGATCACCACTGTCACGCCGGCCGGTGTTCCAGTCTCAACCCTCACCTTGCCTTTAAGTCCGCCAGTAGTTTTGTCCTGCGCTAAGACACTGCCCACAAACATGGTCCCAATAAGGATGACCAGCATGTATTTTGAAACTTTCATTTTTTCTCTCCGGGAAATGGCGTCCGACGTGTAAATCCTGGGTCGCTTTCAGTTAGTTTCAACCTGAGAAGAGGTGAAATCATAACATTATTAGATGACAGGCACGTCATGCGAGCAATCAGTTGATGCGGGAAAACTGCGCGCCTGTTGCCCGGAACAATGGCATGTTGCGGATAGATAGAGTGCACTTCTGCGCGGTGTGCGGGCGAAGATGCCCGCGGGCCCAGCGAATAGTTTGCCCAATTAATCCCCAATTGATCCAAAGCTGCTTGGCGGCGACACAACCGCCTCGTATAATTCCGCTGTTCACCAGGTTCTCCCTGCCGATTCGAAATACATCAATGTTCAAGTCTCGTCCTCCGCGAAGATATATATCGACACTTTCGCTCGTCGTACTCCTTTGCGCCGGCAATGTCATTCCGTTTTCAGGTCAGGAACCTGACCGAAGCCAGCGCCCTCGGGAAGTGTTCCCCCGAAAGGACGAAGAACCCGATGATGTGCTGAAGATCGACACGGACCTGGTCACGCTGGATGTAATCGCCCACAACGCTGAAGGCCGGCCCATTCGCAACCTGCGCAAAGAAGACTTCAAGATTTACCTCGATGACGTCGAGCAACCGCTCGCGTTTTTTCAAGTGGAACGACGAAACAGTGACCCGCGTCCGCTGGCAATCGTTTTCGCCCTCGATATTTCGGGCAGCATGAGTTCGATTGAAATGCAGCGCTTGCAAAGTGCGCTCAATGCATTTTCGTCGAGGTTAGTCGGACACAGCGCGCTCTATGCCGTCATGGCTTTTGGTATGAATGTAAAGGTGCTGCAGAAATTTACGGCTGAGCCAGGCAAACTGGACCGCGCGTTTGAGCGAATAGCGCGCGAACCGGGCGGTCTCTCAACCCATACTTACGACGCGATTGATGATGCGATCCGTTTACTCGTGCGGCACACACCTCGCACACGTAACCGGCGGCTAATGAAGCGCGCAGTTCTGGTGGTGACCGATGGGTTTCCGGTTGGCGACACGGTATCCGCAGCCACCGTCATTGAACGCGCGAACGACGCCGACACCAGCGTATATGTCGTAACTCTGCCTTCGTATTCGCGCGCGCTTGCAGCATCGACAAGAGCGCCTCTGCCGACACCTTTAGACGTGAGCGGCGTGGCTGATCTGACTGGCGGCAGAAGTGTGTATGCGGAGGAATCCAACTACGATGGTCTATTTCGTTCGCTGGCGGAAGAAGTGACCGCCGCTTACGTACTGGCCTTCTATCCCCCGGAAGGAAAACGTCGCGACGGTCAGTTTCACAATATTAAGGTTGAAGGCCCGCGAGGGTTAACACTGAGGCAAAGCAGGACGGGATTTCAGGCTGAAGGTGGAAATCAAAAGGCGCCAGGCAGAAAGCAGTAGGAAGAAACAAAACCCGTGAGCGCTCTAAGTTGCTGCCTACTGCCTTGTGCCTACTGCTTTTGCCGGTTCAAAACTCCTCGTCGTCGTCGTCGTCGTCTAAATCCTCTTCCACCATGTCCAGTTCCACCGGATCAAGGCCGACCACTTCCAAATCGATACCACATTCTTCACAAGAGACGATTTCGCCTTTGTCGACGTCGGGGTCAACATGGACATCCGCGTCACAGTCTGGACATGTTCCAATCGGCACTGCGCTACCTCCAAGAAAATTTGGTTCAGGCAGTGGCGCACCAGGTTTGATGCGGCGACCTTGCCTGTGTGTGTGACCGCCCCAATCTAACTGTGCCTGTCCGTTTTTGCAATACTCTTTTTGCGGCTCTTTCGCGCCAGATAAATCACCATGAAAGCACTGCGAAAATGACGTCTCTCATCCGGGTTTGAAACCTTAGATTCAGATCGCGAATGGTGCCCGGATCTTTTTCAGCGACCGTCCGGTCGCTTTCTTTCGTCGAGTAACTGTGGCTTCCCACAGTCTCATAATCCGTAGCCGGCGAGGAAGGCAGACGTGTTAACATGGCCGCAGACTGTTCAGCGCCGCGTCGCAGAGTCTTGGAACGACGCCGATAATCCCCCTATGTTCGCGTTTCTAAAACGACCACTCGTTACCCTGGCGCTTCTCCTTACCCTGGCGCTTGGGGGCTCATACTTTTTTCTCGCACGAAGTGTTGCCAGCAAGCGCACCGGCGATAGCCCATCTCATCGTCCGGAAGTCGCCGCGAAATCATCTACCGCAGTTTCGACCTCCCATTCTGTTTCCCTTGACTCCGATAACGACGGCATTCCTAACACCGCTGAATTGCAGAGCTTCATGGACCGCGAGAATTTTCGCCGCTGGTTTACCGTAATTGCCGAAGCTCAGTTTTATGGGTTAAGCGAACAATGGAATGCGGAACAGCGAGACTGCTCTGGACTCGTCCGTTTTGCGTGGCGCGAAGCGCTGCGTCGTCATGATCGCGCCTGGTTTCAAAAGATGGGCGCAGGCTACAAACCGGTGGCGCCGGATGTCGCGCGTTACAGCCTCGAACAGGGACCACTGGGCGAGAAACTATTTCGCTCTGAATTTGGTTCTTACAAGGAGGGCGATCTGTCCGATGGCACTTTCACGGAATTTGCCGATGCCCGGACGCTCAAGAGCTTCAACACGCGATTCGTGAGCCGCGACCCCCAGCAAGCTGAGCCGGGCGACCTGCTTTTTTTCTACCAGCCCTGGGTGCAGAAGTTTCCTTATCACGTGATGATTTTTCTAGGCAACGCGAAACACGCTGATACAGCCAGCGGCTCTGTCGTCTATCACACCGGTTCTTCTCCAACAGATGACGGGGCGGTCAAAAAAGTTCCGCTGTCAGTGCTTTCCCAACACCCAAACAAACGGTGGAGGCCGGTCGAAAGTAATACCAACTTTCTTGGCTTCTATCGCTTAAAGATTTTAGACTGACTTTCTTCCGACTGGCCCAAGGAGGGCCTCGTCCGTGTCTGAAACGAAATCACGTTACCGCTTTGTAACCGCCTCAATTGTCTATCTTGTCGCTATTGCCGCCGTGTTCGCGATTGCCACCATGCGTTCACGCGCCCGGGTGGCGCCGGAACCGGAGATCGAAGTTACGGAAAGGGCCCCGGCAACCAAGCCTTTCTTCTCGCTTTCCACGCATCGCACCTACGGATCGAGCGATACCGCCCGCCTCTGGGTCGACTACCAGGCGGTGGACCACCTCGACTTCCGCGTTTACCAGGTAAAGGATCCGCGCAAGTTTTTTACGGAACTGAAAGATCCCCACCAGCTGGGCGAGCGCGAGGAAGAGGAAGTGGCAAAGTCGCTGCCGCACCGTCGATCTTTTCTCGAGCGCGTCCGATCGTTCAAGCGTTGGGCCTTTACGGGTGTGAAAGGCTTCGTACGCGCACAACTCAAGCGCGATTCGCGCTCCGCCTTCAATAAGAAGTTTCGCGCTGAGGCTGATGTCGTGCGCACGCCGTTGAATGTTTCAGACTACGCGCGGGTGCCTTTACTGAATCCGGATTTGCTGGTCAGCAGTTGGCGCGAGCCGCTGCCGCCGTTGGAAAACGAATACGACCAGCGGATGATTCCACTGGGCAAGCGAAGTCCGGGCGTCTATTTAGTGGAAGCCGTGCAAAACGATCTGCGCGCTTACACGGTAGTGGTAGTTACCGATCTGACCATGATCGAAAAAACAACTCGCGATGGCGAATTGCTGGTCTACACGGTCGATCGAAAGACTGGCGAGCCGCGTCCGGGCGCACAGGTAGAAGTCATCAGACAGAAAGAAGTTGTCGCCAGCGGTAAAACGGATCAGCAAGGCATTCTTCGAACGAAGGTTGAAAGACCAAAAACTCCAGAGACCAGTGAGGAGGAGGACGCTGAACCGGCGGAAGAGGCCCCTGAGGAGACCACCGAGTCCAACTCGTTATTGATCGTCGCGAAAGAAAGCAACAACTTCGCCATTTCCGATCTCGGCTCGCTGTATTTTTACGAGGAAGAAGAAAGCGCCGCCGAAATTAAGGGCTACATTTACACGGACCGTCCGGTTTACCGGCCCGCGCACAAAATTCAATTCAAGGGGATCGTTCGCCTGGTTGATTCCGCCGGCGCTTACAAACCCGTTACCAGCAGCACGGTCAACGTGACCATCACGGATCCAAACAGCGCCGCCATACTGACCAAAGAACTGCCGGTTTCTCCGCGCGGCACGTTCAATGGCGAAGTGGAGACCACGGAAGAATCTCCGCTCGGCAGTTACAGCATTGCGGCCGAAGTGGACGGTGGCACATCGCGCGGCAGTTTTGAAGTGGCGGAATATAAGAAGCCCGAATACAAGGTCAACATTGCGGTCCCGAGCAAGTTCATCCAGGCGGGTCAGAAGATCAATTTTGGCATCAACGCGAAATACTTTTTCGGTTCGCCGGTCGCAAATGCCGAAGTGAAGTATTACATCTATCGCTCGCGTTATTACGCGTGGGGCTTTGACGACAGTGGCGCCGACGAGACCGAAGGTGAATCGGATGGCGAGGACGAGTATTCACAGTATTACGGCGGTGGGGACGACATGGTCCAGGAGAGCGAAGGTAAACTCGACGCCCGCGGCCAGATGAATGTCGAGTTTCAGGTCCCGCCAGCCGACGAAAACGACACGTCGGATTACACCTATCGGTTGGAAGCACAGGTCACGGATGCCGCGCGTAGGACCATCGACGGCGCCGGAAGTTTCGTCGCCACTCGCGGCACGATCATAGCCGACGCGAATCCCGATCGTTATGTTTACAGAAAGGGTGACGTGGCGAAGATCCGAGTGGCCACGAGTGATTATGAAGGCAAACCGGTTTCTGCAAATGTTCAACTCAAGTTTGTCGTTCGGACCTGGACCAAAAAAGAGAAGAAAGAGGACGACGACGAATATTCATACCCTGAGTATGAAATGCACGAACGTGAGATAGGCTCGACCGCCGTTGTTACCGATTCCCAGGGTCAGGCCAGTTACGACTACACCACCGGGGAAGCCGGTAACATTTCAATCAAGACGGTAATCAATGAAGGCGGCAAACAGGTAGCCTCGATCGGTGGCTATCTTTGGGTCACCGATCAGCAGCATGCCTGGACCGAATCGTCCTATTTCAGTGAAGATCACACGGCGATCAAACTTGTGCCGGACAAGAAGTCGTATCAGCCAGGCGAAACCGCTCACGTGCTGGCAATCCTCCCGACTGACAAAGCGCATCTCCTGGTTAGCACAGAGCTCTCGACGGTGATGTCCGTCCAACACATCAGCTCGCCCGGAAAAACGATCGTCCTCGACATTCCCATCCAGGCGAGTTTTGCGCCGAATGTATTTCTCAATGTCTCCTACGTTCGCGGCGGCGATATGTATTCGAGCGATCAGCGCCTGGTCGTCCCCGCGCGCGACAAGATGTTGAACCTCGAAATCATTTCTAACAAGAAGGAATACAAGCCGCGCGAGAGTGCGTCTTACACGATTCTGGCGCGCAATGATCAAGGCGCTCCGGTATCCGGCGCTGAAGTGAGTCTCGGAGTCGTAGATGAAGCCATTTACAGCGTAGCGCCAGACTACTCCGGCAACATCAAGAGTGAGTTTTACGGCATGCGCTACAACAGCGTGGAGACGCATCTTTCAATCAACTACAGTTTCACGGGATATGCAGGTGATAAACCGATCGACCTGGCGCGGAACAAATCCGAGTATCAGCTGGCAGACTTCAAAAACGAACGCGACCTGGTCCAGCCAACAATCAGGAGGAACTTCAAAGACACGGCCTACTGGCAACCTGACGTAGTCACCGGCGCGGATGGCAAGGCTACTGTTAAAGTGGATTTACCCGATAACCTGACAACCTGGCGGGCCACCGCGCGCGGCGTTACCTCCGACACCAAAGTTGGCGCCACGAAATATAAAGTTGTCGCGCGCAAGGATGTAATCATGCGCCTGGAAACGCCGCGGTTCGTCACGCAGGGCGATACCGTTACTCTTTCAGGCATCGTTCACAATTACCTCGGCGAGGACAAATCCACTCAGCTTTCGCTCGAAGTGGAAGGCGCGCAATTACTCAATTCCGGCAAACAAACGGTTACTGTTGCCAAACAAGGCGAACATAGAATCGACTGGCAGATCACGGCCCAGAACGTTGGCGAAGTCAAACTCCTGGCGAAGGCGCTGACCAACACAGAATCAGATGCCGTCGAATTTCCCATCACGGTTGTGCCTCGCGGTCTTCATCAGTTGAAAAGTGAAACCGCAAGTTTCTCAGATGAAAATGTCGAGAAAACTTTTTCCCTGGCGCTGCCGCAGAACGCGGACCCGCGCGCGCGCAGCTTGCGAATTGAAGTGGCGCCTTCAATTGCCGGCGCACTATTTGGCGCTTTGGACTATCTGACCACATATCCATACGGCTGCACTGAACAAACGATGTCCAGTTTTCTTCCCAATGTGATCGTCGCGCGCGCCTTGAAGGACGTGAAGACCGCCTCGATACGCGACTCAAACGAGTTGGGGAAGAAAGTGAACAAGGGACTGAAGCGCCTTTATGCCTACCAGCACGAGGATGGCGGTTGGGGCTGGTGGAAAGACGATCAGAGCGATCCGTTTATGACGGCTTATGTGGTTGATGGGCTCAGCCTCGCCAAACAAAACGGCTACGAAATTGAAGACACCCGGCTCAGCAGCGGACGCGAGAAACTTAAACAAATGCTCGATGCCGGAGCAACTGAAGCGGGTACTGCCATCGACGCCGAAACGCGCGCCTTCATGGTCTACGCGCTTGAGGTTAGCGGCGGCAGCGACAGCCGGCAGCTGGAAAAAGTGTTTGGCGAACGAGGCAACCTGCAGCCTTACGGACGCGCTCTGCTCGCGCTGGCTCTGAAACATCGGCGAGATGATAAACGCGCGCGCGAAGTCGCCGGCGAGATCGAACGCTCGGCAATTTCAGACAGCGCGTCTGTCCACTGGGAGTCGAACCGCAAAGCAATGCTCGACTTTGCTGAGTCAAACGATACGGAAGCCACGGCCCTATCGCTGCGGGCGCTTGCCACTATTAATCCAAAGAGCGCGCTGCTGCCAAACGTCGCGCGCTGGCTTGTTTCAAATCGACGCAACAGTCACTTCTGGAGTTCAACCAAGGACACAGCGTTCGCCATCCTTGGTTTGATCGACTACCTGAAAATCAGCAAGGAACTCTCTGCGGACTACGAATTTGAAGTTTATCTAAATGGAGAAAATGTACTGACGCAGCGCGTTTCGGGCGCGGCATCGCAGACCTTCTCGATCACTCGCAAGGCGACAGACGTGGCCGGGAATAACGACATACGCGTCGTGAAGCGCGGCAAAGGGATGATCTATTTTTCAAGTTCGCTTGATTACTACACGGGCGAGGAGACCGTGGCGGCGCGAGGAACTGCCGATCTCAACCTGACGCGCGAATACTTCCGTCTCAAAGTTAATGACGACGGTGGCCAGCTCAAATGGAACGCCGAACCGCTTCGAGGCGAAATACGTTCGGGAGACGTTTTGGTCGTGAGACTAAAACTTAATGGAGCGAAGGCACGTCATCTGATGATCGAAGATCCGATTCCCGCCGGCGCTGAACAAGTCGAGAGCGTGGGCAGTCTGAATCTTGATCACTCTTCCGGGTACAACTGGTCTGACTGGTACAGCTCGCGAGAGTTTCGCGATAACCGGACAGTGTTCTTTCTCGACTACTTTGACGGAGAGATCACTTTGCAGTATGCGATGCGCGTTCAGGTGCCCGGAGATTTTCGCGTGGCCCCGGCGCGCGCTGAATTGATGTACCGTCCCACGACGCAATCAAATACTGCGTCAGGAAAGATGGCGTTCCTGGAAAGAAAATAGGCAGGAGTGTTTGTTTAGAGGCGGGCACCGCCCGCCGTCTCAATATCACAAGAACCGGCGGGCAATGCCCGCCGCTAAACGGTAAATGAAAATGCTGACTGAAACCCTCCGTTCAATCTCGAGTGCCGCACGCAGGCTTCTGAAGAGTTGGCAGGCGATGGTGCTGCTCGCCCTGGTCTACGCCGCGTTGCTGGCAGCTGTTTATTTCTTTATGGCGATTCGGGAAGCGAGCATCGGCCAGGTGATATTGACTTTCGGGCTCGCGCTGGCCGCGTTTGTTCTCTTCTTCCTGCTCCACGCGATCGTCGTCAGGGGTGTTGCCCGAGCGGGCGAGCACGATAAGCAGGACGGGGTTTGGAGTTTAGCGAAGGGCGCGGCGGCTAACTGTTGGAAGCTGATTGTGATCAGTCTGCCCCTGATCGCGGTGGCTATCCTGATCGCATATCTCCTGAATCGAGCGCAAAACTACTTCGGCGCAGGAGCAACCGCCGCCGGTGACATGCTTGACCCGATGGCTGGTCGCAGAGCGCGCGGTGCCGCCAGCACGCCAATCAATTGGAAAGTGGCGATCTTCTCCAGTCTCCGCTACTTGTCGTTCGGATTGTTTTTGCCGCTGATGATAATTCACCTCTGGCTCGCCGCGGTGCGGGATGGTCTTTGGCCCGCAGTCAGAAAAATAGGCTCCAACCTGGCGCGCGCATTTGCTCCCTCGTCAGTTCTTATCTACATCCTTGGCTTCCTGGTGTTCGCAGTGTTGCCCTATTTCCTGCTTTTCAAAACTACCCCGAGCAGCAAAGCGTGGCTTGAAATCTCATTCCTGGTTGCACGATTGGCAACGGTATTTTTACTGACGCTGTTCGGCTGGGTAATGACTGTTTGGGCACTGTCACTTTCTTCGACTCCGCCGGCCTCTTCGCCTTCACGAACGCCGAGTCCTTCGGTTGAACCAGAACGAAAGGCAGCTTGATGTCAGAGGGTCGATCACTACGAGGAGATACCGCTTTGTTGGCAAGCGGGGATGCCGGAAGCCTTGTAAACAAACTTCGCGGGCTAACCCCCGCGCGCTGGTTATTGCTGAGTATTCCCATGGTGGGTGTGATTATGCTGACACTCGCGGTTGGTCCGTCTCGATTCCCAGGTTTTGCGGCCTTGTCCGCCGCTGCGTCAAGCTGGTTCGCCGAAAACACCGATGACGAAATCGACCAACGATTACAGCTTGCAGCCACTAGTGCCCTCGGTGATCGCAAGGGCACCGTAATCATCATGGATCCAAACACTGGCCGGATTCGCGCGGTCGTGAACTCGAAGCTCGCCTTCGGAGAAACCTTTCGGCCAGGCTCGACCATCAAGCCTTTGACCGCGCTCGCAGCATTGCGTTCAGGCATCATCGATGAGAACTCAGAATCGGTCTGTCATGAAACATTTGACCACAACGAGTTTCATACCACTTGTTCCCATCCGCGCGATCTGCCGCCGTTGAATCCGACCGAGGCGATTGCCTACTCGTGTAATTACTACTTCGGGAAAATGGGCGAGCGCGTAAACGAAGCGAGCATCAATTCGACACTTGAAGAATTTGGCTTTGGCAGGAAAAGCGGCGTCAACCTGAGTAGTGAATCGACGGGTAGAGTTATGCGCAGCGCGTGGCGTCCACAAAGCGCTATGGGTGAAGGCGACTATCTCCAAACAACCCCCATTCAACTCATTAACGCATATGCAACCCTCATAAACGGTGGGCATCGCTTCACCCCTCGCACCGCGCCGGCTCGGGGATTCACATCAAATCAACAATCGGATGTTCCCATTAACGAAGCTCATCGCGCGTTGATTCTCAACGGGATGCGCGGAGCAGTGCGTTACGGGACAGCTGAAGCCGCCCATCTTTACACGCTCCCGCTGCAAACGTTTGGCAAAACTGGTACGGCCACCGAAATCAACGGTTTTCGCATGCAGGGCTGGTTCGTTGGATTCGCAGCAGCCGCGAATAAACGTCAGAGCGAGAAAGGCCTCACTGAAGGTGCAGCCGAGAAAATTGATCTCCTGGTGCTTGTATTTCTTTCGCGCGGACATGGCGCTGACGCCGCCGAAGTAGCACGTCCGATTTTCGCGGAGTATGCCCGCAGCTCCGAGAATTCGCGACAGCGTGATACGGAGACCCAGGGAAGTGTCGCAGCACTGGAAGACGCCGGCTCTCCACGTCTCCTCGTCCCTGGACGTAGCTCACTCTCTTCCCCCATCGTGCGCGTTCATTTGGTTCGCGAGCAAATCACGCGCGCCATGTCTCTGGAGGATTACGTGCGCGGCGTGGTCGCTGCGGAGGGCAGCACTGAAAACGAAGTCGAAGCACTAAAGGCGCTTGCCATTGCGAGTAGAACATACGCACTCAGGAACCTTCATCGTCATGAGCGCGACGGCTACGACTTTTGCACGACAACCCATTGCCAACGATATACCTCCGCCCAATCAAGTTTGAGCAACAATGCTGTCGAAGCGGTTGAGAAAACCAATGGTGAAGTGCTTTCCACCAATGCTGCGCAGGTTGCTGATTCCTATTTCAGTGCTTCCTGCGGTGGCGCAACGGCAAATTTGACCACGCTCTGGGGAGGAAGCTCGCCACCACACCTGCGTGGCGTGCGCGACGACTACTGCGCCGGGGGGCCGCACGCAACCTGGACCGATACCATCGCGCAGGTCGACTTAGTGAAAGCACTGCAGAGCGATGAGCGCTCGAATGTTGGCAACCGCCTCGACAGCATCCGTGTGCAGCGGGTTGATGCGAGCGGGCGGGCGGAGTTAATCGCTCTTGAGGGTGACCGGCGAATCACAATCAAAGGTTGGGATTTCAAGATCATCGTCGGGCGAGCGCTCGGTTGGAACCTTTTGAAGAGTTCCCGTTTTACGGTGAAACGGGCGGGTACGAATTTCGTTTTTCGCGGCAGCGGCTTTGGCCATGGTCTGGGACTTTGTCAGGAAGGCGCCCACGTAATGGCGGCGCGCGGCGCAAGTTATCGCCAAATCCTCGACAGGTATTTTCCAGGTATAGATGTTTCGCGCAAACTAACGCGGAAAGATGAAAGCTCTGCAAACTTGCTATGGACCAACCGAGCGCGCTCCGAACCGTCGTTGATAAGTTCAGGCACCCTCAGGCGTCGCGTGCTCCCTCGCCGCACGCTCTCAGGCGAAGACTTTCGCATTGTCTACCCCGCGTCGGTTAACCAACGCGAAGTGGAAGGATTGCTCAACCTGCTTCAGTCAAGCCGAAGATCGCTGCTGGCGCGCGCCGCCGCCGTTGGAGTAAACGCCCACTTCCCTACTCTCGAAATTTCTATTAACGAAACGACCGGCGATTTTGTGGGACGCACCCGACAACCTCCCTGGGTCGCAGCCGCAACTCAACATCACCGCATTGAAGTTCAGCCGCTCGCAACCCTGAAACGACGTGGAATTCTCGAAACTACCTTGCGCCACGAACTGGTACATGTTTTGGTTGATGCGGTGGGGCGCAAGCGAGCGCCGCGCTGGCTGGCTGAAGGCCTCGCGTTGCACTACGCTGATGAGGGTCGCATGATCGCGCGATATGCACCCCGCCAACGAATGGGCCTCGAGGAACTGGAAGCTCGGTTGGGGCGAGCAACATCGGCCGCTGAGATGAAGGCCGCATACGCGTCGGCTTACCGAGAAGTTAAAATACTAATTGGCAGCGAAGGCGAAGCAAATGTGTGGCGTCGACTGATTGGGTAGGCATCCGCGTAGATTTCGAACCGTCAGCCGACGAAACCGCAGAATCTGCAATAACCATTAATAGGTACTCACATGCGAAACTTTTCAGGCAGCAAACGTTTCATTAGCCTCGCCATCGCGCTTGCTTTCCTTTCGTCACCACTGATCGCACAACAGAGACGATCAACGACGCCCAGGAAGTCCGCAGCTCAGTCGCCCAAGCCCAAACCCGCGCCGCCGCCGGCGCCAACATTTGACACACTCCTCGCTACTGATAAGTACCGTATCTACTCGGAGGTGAGGGGCGTTGGCCAATTGCTCCGCTCTCCGGCGTTAACGGATTTGCTCGACCCCGTCATGAAGCTTGGCGGTCCGCCGAAGGAGTTTAAGACACTGCTCAAATGGCTCAACGCGCAGGCCGACACACTTGCAGGCTCGCGGATGCTGGTTGCCGGTTGGCCGTCGCAACCTAATCTTCCGGCAGTTTTGCTAGCGATTGAATTCAACTCGCCGGAAGAAGCACAAAAGTTTGATCCGAAGCTGCGCGGTTTTGTTCCGACTCTGTTGGCCACGCCCACACCAACTCCTTCGTCGGCAGTGCCCGGCGATTCTTCCGGACCTGCCACAGTTGGTCCACCTTCAACCACGCCGTCTCCGGTGAGTGGGCCAGCTTTGCCACCTTACGTGATTAAGCAAGCAGGCTCTCTGATTTTGATTAGCGATAAACCATTCGCATTTAGAGATCTGGCCCCACGCAACAGCAAGTTGCTTTCAGAGGATCAGAGTTTTGCCACCATTCGAAATCGTTTTGCTTCGGAGTCGCTCTTTGTTTTTGTAGATCTAAACGGCATTGAGAAGGAGCAGGAAGAGCAACGAAAGAAATACGAAGAGTTACAGAAAAAGCATGAGCTCGAAGCGGCCAATAGTCCGACGCCGGAAGAACCACTGATAGATCATGAAGCAGAAATGGCAATTGCGGCGCAGCCGAGTCCAACGCCCGATGAGATTTACCCGAGAGAGCCGCCAATGCAGAATCCCACGACGGATCCTGATGCGACGCTTGGTGTGGGCGACGCCCCACCTCAACCGCAGGGCCCGAACTTTCCCATGTTCTCAATTTCGTCTCTGTTGTTTGGCTTTGGCGGTCAAACCAAATGGGCCGAGGCCGTCGGCGTGGCGGTCGCTTTCGAAGGTGATTCGTATGTCTTGCGCGCGTTGATCGTCAACGGGCCTGACAGCAAAACCAACTCTATCCCGTTTGTGCCACAGTTCATCTCCGGTCCCGCGCTGGTTCCCGCAGCTCCGAACGTCTTCCCCTCCAATACCGATTTCTTTGTCACCCTCTCGCTTGATTACCCGCAGATTTATGATCGTATGCTGCAGTCGTTGATCGAGATGGATGAAATGGCGAAAAATTTTGGCGGACGACCGGCCTCGGCGCCGGCGCCGGAATCGCCTTTTGCGATTTACGAAAAACAATTGGGACTTACCTTTAAGAATGATTTGTTGCCGCTGCTGGGAAACGAATTGGCGATAGGGCTGCTACCAATTCCGAAGCAGCCGGAGGCCGTCGCGGGGGCCTCGCCTGAGCCCTCTGCGGAACTGACAACCGGAAAGATTAAAGAAAAAACTCCGCCTATTCCCGATCCTGTTCCGGTAGTAGCCATCTCCCTGAAGGATCGCGACGCCGTACGCCGGCTCCTACCCAAGATCATCGAGTCGTTTGGATTCAAAGGCGCGAGCCTCATCGCCCAAACTGAAAAGCGCGGTGACACCGAAATAGTTTCCTATGGCGGTGCGTTTGCATATGCGTTCGTAGAAGACTTCCTGGTGGTGTCGGCCGATCCGGTGGCCACGCGACAAGCAGTGGATTCCTATCTCGATCATCAAACGCTTTCATCGGATAGCCATTTCCGAAACTCGACCCGCTGGCAACCGCGTCAATTAATGGGTCAACTCTATGTTGCTCCCGACCTTGTTGAGCGTTATTTCCCGATTGCCATGTGGGGAACTCAGGGAAATGAGCGAATGCGAGAATTCCTTTCCCGGCTTAGTCCCGTGTTGGATCCGGTGAGTTACTCGCTAACCGATGATGGTCTCGGCCCTCTTCATGAGCTTCATGTTCCGCGTAATATGGTCATGCTGTTCGTGGCGGGACTCGCAAAGGATGCGGGCGAATCTGAAACGGTCTCTAACGAATCAGTTGGCCGCAGCCTGCTGCGCACCGTCTATGCGGCTGAGGCAACCTTTCAATCAACGCAGGACGATGGCCGCTATGGAACACTCGAGGAATTGAAGGCTGCCGGCTTGCTTGAGCACGGGCTACCGCAGTCTGGGGCTTATAAGATCGAACTCCGGGTTTCAGGAAATAAATTTGAAGCGACCGCTGTGCCGGTCGAATATGGCAAAACCGGATTTCTTTCATTCTTCATTGACGAAAGCGGTATCTTGCGAGGCGGCGATAAGGCGGGTGGATCTGCTACGGTTGCCGATAACCCGATCCAGTGAGGGTCGATGTTCTAATCAAAGGTTCGATAGCATTTTCCATTTTCTGATCTTCCATTTCTCATTTGTCATCGCAAGAAACGTATCCCCTGCTTTTCGCCTTAAAATGGAAAGTGAGAAATAACAAATGAGAAATGGAAAATTTTACAGGTTCTCAATCTCCACTGGCTTCACGGGTTCAGCCAGTTCAAATCCCAAGACGCGTGAATAGAAATAGAGTTCTCCATCAAGCGCACGCTTGATGTTTGCGGCCTGACGAAAGCCATGCTGCTCGCCCTCAAAGGCGATATACGCGACTGGAATTCCTTTCGCTTTTAACGCATTCACCATCTCCTCGGCCTGATTAGGCGGCACTACCTGGTCTTCAAGTCCCTGGAAGAAAATTACCGGACAGTCGAGACTCTCGGTTGAGTTGATGGGAGAGCGTTCGTGATAGACGCTCTTCATTTCCGGATACGGCCCTATTAGTCCGTCCAGATATCTCGATTCGAATTTGTGCGTCTCCTTCGCGAGTGCCTCGACGTCGCTGACGCCGTAATGGCTTGCGCCCGCGTCGAAAACATCGCGAAAAGTTAGCGCGCAAAGAGTGGTGTACCCGCCGGCGCTGCCACCGGTAATCATCAGGCGATCCCCATCGACTTCTCCCTGTTCGACCAGATAGCGCGCGCCGTTAACGCAGTCGTCAACATCTACTATTCCCCATTTCCCTTTAAGCCGTTCGCGAAACGCACGTCCAAAACCGCTGCTCCCTCCATAGTTAACATCCAGCACTGCTATACCTCGGCTGGTCCAATACTGAATCCCTAAACTCAAAGCCGTTGCAGCCGCAGCGGTCGGACCCCCATGGCTTTCAACCAGCAGCGGTGGTAATTCGCCCCTGGGCCCGCTGAAGTCTCGATTCTTTGCTGGATAGAAAAATGCGTGCGCGCTTTTTCCATCTTCAGTGGGAAACTCGACCGCGCGCGGGATTGAAACGTATTCGGGATCAAACTCCAGATCGTTGGAGCGCTTCAAAACTGAGAAACTCCGCGTCTCTAAAGCAAATTTAACGATCGACGCAGCTTCGGTGGGCGACCCGGCCCGCATCACTGCCTGACCTGCGGCGGCTCTCAAGAAGCTGATGTCAGAATATCGACAGTCAAGCGTTTCAAACTTTTTCGATCTCGTGTCGATTAGTCCCAGCTTGGAAATTCCCCTTTCAATGTAACTGCAGA